>VOFK01001741.1_pt1 | contig 129409 bp, 161 predicted proteins | sample 5384121 | NCBI WGS metagenome assembly VOFK01 (sample SAMN12384730, study PRJNA508395) | human gut metagenome | isolation source: healthy gut J | host: Homo sapiens
TTTTTTTTCGGGGCATGACCAACACATAAGCCCTCAAAAAAGATCAGACCGGGAACATTCCTGCAAAAGGATACATAGTGCATCCGCTTGACCAGCTTCGCAACTTTTTCGCCGGGACGGATGACCGATATATACTGAACGGAATTATTCAAAGTAGACATCCAGGCATTGCCCTCCGTGATAGAGAACTCCGGCGGAAAATAGTCGCCGAACATTTTTGCAAAACCCTCTGCGGTGCGTTCTGCTTCATTGCCGTCTGATTTTTCTGCAAAATCAAGCATGGCCGTTTGGTATTCCCCAAGGGAGTATGCCAGATGCCCGAAAACTGCGGTATAGCGTTGGAGCATCATCGCATCGGCAAAGTTCTGGATTTCTTCAAATTGCAAAGAATTGGTTGCGGCTTTTATGGCAAACTCCACATATTTCAGCGCATTGTCCACAGTAAAGACTTTTTCAATCCGTTCTCTGTGCTTTGAGATATTCATATAGGAGAACGGCGGTGTTTGACTGAGAATATCAAGCATCGTCAGAGCAGCTTCCGTTGCAATAGGACAGAGTGCAGAAGCATCCTGTCCGGCGTTTAATATTCCAAGCAGCAGATTGATTTTCTCGCATTGCTCGTTCATCTTTGCGATGGTATCCGCAGGGACATTCAGCGCATCACAGGCAAGAGCGCCGACAGGAAGTGTTTTTCCCTCATATATGACCGTATCCTGCCAAAAATCCAATGTCATCAGTTCTTGGTTCATGCTTGCCCCTCCTGTCCTGTTTTTTCATTTTCTTAATTCTATCATGCTAATGTAAAGAAATCTACATCTATCCATAAGTTGTCCTGTTTTTTGAAACGGGGTTGTCCTCCGATTAGCCTGTTTTTTGAAAAATCCGGCATAACCATAGTAGAAGGAGCCAAACCCCTGCCAATCACGGCGGGTGTTTCGTGCTTTCTAAATACTATGAACGGAGGTTTTTCTATGACAATCTATGAAATCATCAAGGCGGCAATCAGCGTAAAGCAAGCCGCAAAACACTACGGGCTGAATGTCAACCGCAATGGTATGGCTTGCTGCCCGTTCCACAACGACAGGCATCCGAGCTTGAAGCTGAACGAGGATTATTTCTTCTGCTTCGGCTGCGGAGCCAAGGGGGATGTAATCGACCTTGTGGCAAGACTGTTCGATCTGAGCAGTTATGAAGCAGCGCAAAAGCTGGCTGCGGACTTCGGGCTTGACCCGAAACCGCCCACTGCCGCAGCTATGGTCAAGCCAAAGCGTCCCTATATCCGTCAGTTCCGGGAGAATGAAATGCTGTGTTTCCGGGTGCTGACGGATTATCTGCATCTGCTGGAAGATTGGAAAATACGATACGCACCCAAGACACCGGAAGATGCTCTGGATGACCGTTTTGTGGAAGCCTGCCAGATGCACTGCTATATCGAATATATGGCAGATGTGCTGACGGTGGGTGATCTGGAAGAACGGTGGCATTGGTGGACAAGCTGATGATCAGGACGACATAATTGCTTTTCTGCAAGAGTATACCGCACGAAAGAAAAAGGAGGTGGCGCACCGTGGCGAAGAACCGGAAAACGCCTAATATGAATTTTCCTGTCTGGTTTGACGGGCAGAACATCAACGAAGCTCTGTTTTGTGAAGAATTTCTGCATGAGCGCAGAATCATCTTCGCAAACGGAGCTTTTTTCACGCCCGATGGTCGAGTGACGGATGACCTTCCTCTGCGTGGGGAGATTTACGACAAGCTGAAATTTTGTGCCGTGAACAACATCCCACGGAAGATCACCAACATTCTGGAAGTGCTGAAACTGGAAGCGCAGGTGTCTGACTTCCCTCCGGAGCAGGATCGCATCCATGTTGCCAACGGTACGCTGCTCTTGAACGGCACTTTCACCGAAGGCAGACCGGCTATCGTGCGAAGCCGTCTGCCTGTCGGCTATAATCCCGATGCTCCTGCACCGGTGATCTGGCTGAACTTTCTGGATGGGGTTGCTTTACGCCGAGGACATTCCAACTTTGCAGGAGTTTATCGGCTATTGCCTGATTCCCTCCAACAAGGGGCAGCGCATGATGGTGATTAAAGGCAACGGTGGCGAGGGTAAATCTCAAATCGGTGCGGTGCTGTCCACCATCTTCGGCACGAATATGAAAGACGGCAGCATCGGGAAGATTTCTGAAAACCGTTTTGCCCGTGCCGATCTGGAACACATCCTGCTGTGCGTGGATGATGATATGCGGATGGAAGCTCTGCGTCAGACCAACTATGTAAAATCCATCGTGACTGCACAGGGCAAAATGGACTTGGAACGCAAGGGCAAGCAGAGTTATCAGGGCTGGATGTTTGCCCGGTTGCTGGCATTCAGCAATGGTGATCTGCAAGCCCTGTATGATCGCAGCGATGGTTTTTACCGCAGACAGCTTGTGCTGACCACCAAAGAAAAGCCCATGGACAGAGCCGATGATCCTGACCTTGCAGAGAAGATGAAAGCTGAAGCCGAGGGTATCTTCCTGTGGGCATTTGAAGGCTTACAGCGGCTTGTTGCCAACAACTTTAAGTTTACGGAGAGTGACCGTATCCGGAAAAACCGGGAAGCGGTCAAGCGTGACAACAACAATATCTTTGATTTCATGGAGTCGGAGGGATACATCCGATTGAAAGCGGATGCTTCCATCAGCTCTAAGGATTTCTATGAAATCTACCGGATGTGGTGTGAGGAAAACTCCCTTGCACCGCTGAAAGCCCGTAGCTTCAGCGATGCCATGATTGCCAATGCCGGGAGATTCAATCTGGAGCATTGCAACAACATCACCAACTCTGCCGGACGGCGGGTGTGGGGCTTTATGGGCGTGGAAGCTGTGGCAAGACCTCATATAAATGGATTTTACGATGTTTCGCCGTGTACGTACGTACCGGAGGACTGGCGGGATTGATTTTGCCAGTCATGCTCTGTACGTATGTACGCAGCATTTACCCCTGTTTTCTTCCGTTATAGGAAACAGCAGCTTTCAAAGCTGACCTGTTTTCGGGCATTAAAAATCAATGGTAATGGAAACAGCAAAGTTTTTGACCGCAGGACGAAACTATTTCACGAAATCGTGCTTCTCTGAACCGTGTACCCTGTTCACGGAACAATGGGTGTTTTCACTGTTCCAGACCAAACCACACAAAACGGCAAAGTGGGATATGGTCATATATGGACAGGACATCACAAGCGAAATTCTGAACGGATTTCGGAGATTGCAGATTTTTCACTGTTCGGTGCATCCACTCCACCTTGGAGCGCAGAGGTTGCACCGACACATGAACTGAATTATGGAGGATTTTATCAATATGAATATACGCAACGAAATAAAGGCACAGATCATCCGTGCCGGGATGACCATGCAGGAAGTTGTTGACCTGCTCTCGGACGAGTACGGATGGAGCGACAGCGTTTCCAACCTGTCCGCAAAATTACAGCGGGAAAGTATACGATACAAGGAAGTATTGGAGCTTGCCGCTGTGCTTGGTTACGACATCGTATGGCAGAAAAGGCGGGAGAAGTGATACCCCGGCAACAGCCCTCCGCATCTCCCGTCCCCATAGGCGCACCGCAGTGCTGCCCATGGACAGGCAGTGAAAGATACGGTTTTCGCTGCCATCGTCTGCAAGAAATGTTCCGCAGAACAGCTTCATGCAGACGGGCTGACCAAGGTAAAAGGCGCAGACATTTTGCCTTGGTCAGCAGAGGTCACCGCAGTGACCGCATTCCCCCTCGGGAGAGCCCTCGGAGAGCCCACGGCACTTTGTAGCCAGCATGGATGAAAGTGTAATAGTGGGTTATTACACTTTGAAAAAGTGCCGTTCCTCAGCCCTCCGCTGTCTGCAAATCTTAAAGAAAGGACAAAAATCTATGGCAAGAAATGATGGAATTGATCGTACCTTAGCCAGAAATCAGGACTTGGAAACTCCGGATGATGTGACAAAAGTACAGGAACACAATGAGCGTGAAAAAAGACCGTTATTCCAATGTGGACATCGTGCCGGAACGTACTGCGCTGAATGTTCACTTCAAGTCTCCCACTGACGATTATGTAAAAATGTTTGAGCAGATGGAGCAGGACAAGATCATCTCCACCAGAGGGCTGAAACCGGATGCCGTCAAATATGGCGAGTTGGTTTTCGATGTGAACTCCGCTTATTTCTACAACCACGGCGGCTATGAGTTTGCAAAACAGTTTTATGCCGATGCCTATAAAGCCGCCGTGGAGATCGTGGGCGGTGAGCAGTATATCCTCTCCGCTGTAATGCATGCCGACGAGCGCAACCGGGCAATGTCGGTAGCTCTGGGTGAGGATGTGTACCACTATCACCTTCATGTGGTTTATATCCCGGTGGTGGAGAAACAAATCCTGTGGTCGAAGCGATGCAAGGATGAATCCCTCCGGGGAACGGTAAAGGAAACGATCACACAGGTCAGCCGCAGTAAGAAGTGGGGAATCAAACCCGTTCTTGATGAAAACGGAAATCCTATGTTGAACGCAAAAGGGAAAAAGATTTTGAAGTCGTCCTACAGTGTGCTGCAGGATGACTTTTTCAATTTCATGCGAAACGCTGGTTATACCGATGTAGAGCGTGGAGAATGTGGCAGCACCGAAGAACATCTGACGGTGACACAGTTCAAGGTACAGGCCGAACAGCAGCGTTTGGAAGCTGTGACCGGACAGGTGGCACAGGCCGAGCAGAGCTTAGCGGATGCCAAAGCTGCCACGGAGAAGCAGAAAAAGAAACTGGAAGCTCTGAAAAAGGAAACTCAGGCTGCTAAGTCTGTTGCTATGACTGCACATGAGATTGAGTCGATGGGCAAGAAAAATCCCATTACGGGAAATGTTACCATGACGGCGGATGAGTGCCGCACGCTAAAGGATTATGCGGTCAGCAGCTTTGCGGAAAAGTCTGAGAAGCTGAAATACAAGCAGAAATTCGAGCAGGCAGATAAAAACGCAAAGATATGGAAAGACCGTTTTGAAAAACTGAACAAAGACTATGAGGAGCTGAAACAAAAAGCCCAGCCTTTCCTGGATGCGATTGAGATTGCATCTGAAAAGGTCTGGGCTTTTATCAATGCCATCCTCGCCAGGGGAAAGGAACTGTATGAACACAAACACCCTGCCCGCAATCGTGGACAGGACATGGAAATTTAAGAAAGGAACTATTTGCCTATGAAGAAAACCGTAGAGGAAATTAACAAGATGATTATGGAAGATGCCCCGATGGAAGAAATCAACGATGCCATCGGCTATATTGATATTTGCTCCTGCTTCGATCCGATTTTTGAGCCGCCTATTGATTTTCTGGAAGAATGCCGCAAGCGTTGGGAAGCGGCACAGTCCTCTTTCTGCAAAACCATTGAGTGCAAGATCGGAAACACATGGTATGTGATTGAAACGGAGTGTGACGGAAATGAGCCACTTACCGACAAGGTAAAACGGCTCATTTTTTTTCTGACAGGGGGTGATTTGTTAATGACTGCGACACAAAAGCATGATATAATTCCAATATGCACAACGGTACTGTCGGCTGACCAACCACCGAAGGAGGATATTATGTTGGATCAGCAGAAAATTACCATTCTCTATTGCCGTCTGAGCAACGAGGATGCCCAGGAAGGCGAGAGTAACAGTATCGCAAATCAGAGAGAGTATTTAACCCGATATGCCCGTGACCACGGGTATACAAACCTGAAAAATTCTGGTGGATGACGGTTATACGGGGACGAACTTCAATCGTCCCGGAGTGCAGGAAGGCTTTGAGCTTGTCAAGCAGGGGCTTGTGGGCTGTTGGCTGGTCAAAGACCTCAGCCGCTTTGGGCGTGACTATCTGACCGTTGGACAATATACGGATATTATTTTTCCGAGCTACGATGTCCGCTTTATCGCTATAAATGATGGCGTAGACAGCAACCGGGGGAGACAGCGAGGGCTTCGCCGCAATCAATCCGTAAATCTGTTCAACGAGTGGTATCCCCGTGATACCAGCAAGAAAGTCCGTGTCAGTTTGCGGCAGAGAGGAACCAGTGGGAAGCACATGGGCAAACCGCCCTACGGATACCGCTGTGACCCGGAGGACAAGGATCACTGGATTCTGGATGAAGAAGCGGCTCCGGTAGTCAAGCTCATCTTCGACCTTTGCATTGACGGCAAAGGCCCGGAGCAGATTGCAAGGATTCTGGAAGAAAAGCAGATTATGACCGCAAAGGCACTCTATGCCAAGCGAAAGAAAAAGCCGATGCCGGAAAGACCGTACCACTGGGGCAACCAGTCCATTGCAGGGATTTTGGAACGGCAGGAGTACACAGGCTGTACCTGCAACTTCAAGACTTATTCCAAGTCCTACAAGCTGAAAAAGCGGATTCCCAATGAGCCGGAGAATATGTTTTATCTGCCGGACACACAGGAAGCGATTGTATCTCAGGCACAGTTTGACAGGGTGCAGGAGGAACTGAGGAAAAACAAGCGCCGCCCCGCAAAAGCGGAACGGCAGGGATTGTTCTCCGGGCTTCTGTTTTGTGCCGATTGCGGCGGCAAGCTCCACTTTGCCACAAGCAAAAGCTTTGAGGGCAAGCAGGATCACTATGTCTGCAACAACTACAAGAGCAACCGTGGTACTTGTACTGCCCACTATATCCGGGAAGATGTGCTTCGTGAAATCGTTCTGGAACGCATCCGGGCAGTCAATGAGTATATCCGAAGCGATGTGGACGGTTTTCAGGAGGAATGGCTGCAATGCCGCAGGACTGACCAGGAGCGCAGCATCCGGGATGACAAAAAAGAAGCTGGAACAGGCAAAGAAACGCCTTGCCGATCTGGATGTCATCATCGCCCGGCTGTACGAGGACTATGTTCTTGGAAATCTCAATCAGGACAGATACAGAAAGATGTCTGCGGACTATGAAGCGGAGCAGGAACGGTTAAAGCTCGAAATTGAAGTTATCGAAGAATGGGTGGAACAGCGGGAAGAAATGAACGACGGTCTGGATGCCTTTATCGCCCTGACACAGAAATATGTGGATGTGGAGGAGCTGACACAGACCATCGTGAACGAGTATATCAAGAAAATCATCGTCTATGCCCCGGACAAATCCAGCGGCAAGCGCAAGCAGAAAGTGAAGATTTTCTTCAACTTCGTGGACGATGTAGATATTCCCGTTATTTCCGAGCCTATCATCACGCAAACAACCTATGAACACAGAAAAACGGCGTGACCTTCGGGTCACACCGTTCTCTGCGACAAAATAGTTACTTGTCACTATTAAGCCTTGCATCGATGGGCTTTGTAATCGGGGCTCTATCCCATGATCTGTCGACTCCTTGGGGAGCTGAGGCTATTTACGATGGCGATGCCACAATCGAGCTGTGCGCTGCCGTCGACGCGCAGTTCACGCGCTGTAATTTTTGCGGTGCCTGGGCCGGTGATCTCGGGCTGATTAAACCGAGATTTCGCTCACACCATGCGTCGCAAAGGCGGCGCTGCGCCTGGACGACCTCAAGCTTTTTCACTTCATCACGAGCGAGGGGGAGGTTTATCTCAACGACCGCACGACTGCGGACATTGCCGATTCACTTCTCTTTAATTGCCTACCGGATGCGATGGTCATCGGCGGTTCGGCTGCCGGTCGTGGCGCTTCGGGCGAGCTTGCCGATGAGGTCCGCGAGCGTGTTGACCAAGTACCTGTGGTATGTGGTACCGGTTGTCGCGAAAATACCGTGGCTGACGTATTTGCTCACTACGATGGCGCGTTTGTCGGCACGTGCTTAAAGCGCGACGGAAAGCTGGATGCCCCGGTCGATGTTGAGCGGGTAGCTCGTTTTATGGCTGCCGCTCGTACGGCGCGAGGGGAGTAGGCACCTATGGCGCTCTATCTGGGTATTGATATTGGGACAAGCGCCTCTAAAGGCGTTTTTAATCGATGATCGATGCAACATCGTTTGCCAGGCCTCTTTGTGGACACGAGACGGAGAACCCGCGTGATGGATGGTACCAGCATGATGCGGAGGCAGTTTGGTGGGGCGATTGTTTTTGCCGCTTGTCGCGCGAGCTGGTGGCGCGATCGGGGGTTAACGCGGCACAGATCGGATGCGTCGGCCTTTCCGCATTGGGTTGCGACTGCGTGCCGGTCGATACCGAGTGCAACGCGCTGGCGCCCGCGATTTTTTGTACGGAGTCGATGCACGTTCGAAGCCGCAGATTGACGAGCTTTTTCCGAATATGGGTCAGATCGCGCACGCGAGCTTTTCGGACACGATCCCTGTTCGTCAGATATTGCTCCCAAGATCTTGTGGTTTAAGGAGAATATGCCCGAGGTGCACGAACGTGCCGCTAAGTTCCTGACGGCGTCATCGTTTCTGTGCGCGAAGTTGACGGGGCGTTTTACGGTGGACCGTTATTTGGCGGAGGATTTTCTTCCCCTATACGACCGCTACACCTGGAAGGTTGATGCTCGGGAATGTGCTCGTTTCTGCCGGCCTGACCAGATGGCGGAGGTAATGTCGGCTACCGATATTGCCGGGGTGATTACGCGGCGTGCGGCTGAGGCGACGGGGCTCGCGGCAGGGACACCTGTCTTAGTGGGAACGGGCGACTCTGGTGCCGAGGCCATTTCGACGGGTGTATTCCGTCCCGGCGATATGATGGTTCAGTTGGGGAGTACGGCGTATTTCATCTACCTAGCTGATCATATGATCGATGATGCCCGTCTGTGGCCAGGGACGTTTATCATTCCCGGAACTTACGGGATCTGCGCGGGGACCAATACGGCGGGTGCGCTCACATCGTGGCTGTGCCAAGAGCTGTATCGCGACGCCGTAGAGGCTGAGGGGCCACGGTGGCCCCGATGCATATTCGCTTATGGCGCATGATGCCGCCGACGTGGCGCCGGGTGCCGATGGGCTCCTGTGTCTGCCGTACTTTGCGGGGGAGCGTACTCCGCTCAACGATCCCGAGGCGCGCGGCGTCTTCTTTGGCCTGACCGGAAGGCATACGCGAGCCTTCTATGGTTCGCGCCGCCTTGGAAGGCGTCGCGTATACCGTTGCATCCCATGTCGACATTATCGAGCGAGAGCATGGACTGCCAATTGGGCGCATTATGCTTGTCGGAGGTGGAACCAAAAATCCAGTTTGGATGCAGGCCATCGCCGACGTATGCGGGCGCGAGGTCTCGGTTGCCAAGGTTACGGTGGGCGCATGCTTCGGCGATGCCATCATGGCAGCTCTCGCAGGAGGCGCCTATGCATCATGGGATGAGCTCGCCCAAGTCCTTGGCGTTGCGCAAACAATCGTGCCCGATATGACTGCCCACGAGTTATATGTGTCGCGCCGCCATATCTTTGACGAATTGTATGCACGCAACCGTGATCTCATGCACGAATTGGTGTAATGCTGCCGAATTGTACCGCCTGCCAAAATAGGGACTGCGTTGTGCGATTCGCATGTCCCTTGGCATTTTTGCCCACAGGGGTTAGCGAAGGTCAAAAACAGAGTGCGCATTTGCTAAAACTGCCGACTCGATGCGCTTTGCGTCACAATTTTTGAGCGAGGCGATGCGCATCGAGGTCCTTGTGAGCGATCTGATGAGCGACTGTGCGCTTGTTCTCTGTGTTTGGCTCGGCTGGCGCATCGGTCTCGAGCAGTAGACGGTCGAGTGGAATCTGTCGGGCATATTCGCGGCCGCGCTTGGTGGCGAGCATACGCTCGTTCACGGAAAAATAGCAGCCCGCATTACACGCGCGCGGACGAGTTCGTCCGAAGTGCCGCTAAACCAGTGGAAGATGATAGCGGGGGAGTCGGGGTTTGGGATGAGTAGTCCATGCGATTCGAGGACGTCCAGTACGGCTCCTGCTGAACGAACGGCGTGAATTGATATTACGCGCCCGGTAAGAGGATGCTGCACGAGTGTATCGCAGAGCCGGTCAAATGCCTGTATTTGTAGCGGCTCACTTCCGGCAAAACGAGCGGAAAAGTCGAGCCCGACCTCGCCAACAAAACGTTCTTGCGCGGCAATTTGGCAGAGTAGGTCAATTTCTGCGTTGCCGCATCGCTCGTCGGCGAGCCACCAGGGATGGAGGCCGATGCCCTTGATGACGGTAGGAGGGCGACGGGTTCGTCCATGTGCGTTAGCGAAGTCACGTGGATCGACGCCGCAATCAAATAGGCCCAAGCCCAGTGCCGTCGCCTCATCGGCAACGGCGTCCGGGTGAGCCATCAAATCAAGATGGCAGTGTGCATCAAATAACCGGGGCTCCATCTCGGCGCGCTCCGCTAGTCCAAGCGCTGGCCATCGGCGCGCACGCGCTCGGTACCGCGGCCACTGATCTGGCGGATAACCTCGCCGGCGATCATCTGACCCATGATGGGCGGCATAAAGCTGGCGGTTCCCAGCTCGGTACGCTCGTGGATGTTGGAAGGGTCGCGGGGCTGTGTCTTAACCGATTCCTCGCAGCTAAACAGTACATGCAGGCTCTTGATTCCGCGCTTCTTGCATTCTTTGCGCATAATGCGGCTCATGGGGTCACGTACCGTATCGAAGATGTCGGCAAAGCGGAGGCACTCGGGATGGAGCTTGTTGGCCCCGCCCATGGAGCTAACCAAACGAATGCCGTGGTCCTGAGCATATTTGGCAATGGTGAGCTTGGCCGAGATGGTGTCGATGGCGTCGACGACGTAGTCGAGCTTGCCGTCCGTCTGCTCCAAAACGCTCGCGAAGAAATCATCGATGTTATCGCTCAACAGGTATTCGGTGCGCTTGATAACGGTGGCGGCGGGATTGATATCGCGAATCATGGCATCCATCACGTCGTCCACTTTGCGCTTGCCGATGGTGCTGTGAAAGGCGATGGCCTGGCGATTGATATTGCTGGGCGCGATGATGTCCTTGTCCAGAATGACGAAATGACCAATGCCGCCGCGGGCGAGTGCCTCTGCGCAGCAGTTGGAGCCCACGCCTCCGCAGCCGAGCACTAGCACCGTAGCATCGGCGAGCTTATCGAGTGCCTCGCGGCCCATGATAATCTCGAGCTTGGTGTCGCGTGTCTCGATGGCGGCTGCGGCTGTGGTCTCGGTCATAGATATCCTCCGATGGGGAGTCGGTCGTGTTTTAGCTATCGCCATTATAGGTATTATCACGATTCCATTTGAGCCCTGGGGCTTGTTGAAATGGGATCGGGATTCGCATAAGATGAAGCAGATGGCACCCGTTGCAGCGGGTTGGCCAACTCCACAAACACGTTTGTAGCGTGAGAAGTGGCCGTCTTCGCATTACGCGGGGGCGGCTATTTTTTTGAGTGTAAGATTAGACAGTTAGACAAACATCTAAATATCGAGTATAGTGTGCGCGTCATGAGAGATGCTGAGAGGAGGTCTTATGCCGGGAGAGGGTTTTAAGGCGCTTGCCGATCCAACGCGACGGCGCATTTTGGAGTTGCTGCGCGAGGGCAATTGCACGGCGGGGGAGCTTGCCGAGCATTTCGATATCAGTAAGCCGTCGCTGAGCCATCACTTGGCGACGCTCAAAAACGCCGGGTTGGTGACCGACGAGCGCCATGGCCAAAACATCGTATACAGCTTAAACACCACCGTCATGCAGGATTTAATTGGCTGGTTTATGGGCTTTACAAACACGGAAGGTGATAAGGATGAATAACGAAAACAAGGGCATTCACCCCACAGGGGTATCGTCGCGCGTGTGGATTGCGCTGGTCGTTCTGTGCGTCGCCAATGTCGTAGCGCACCTCATGGTGATGCCGAGCTTGCCTGCGCAGATTCCCACGCACTGGGGCGCGAACGGCGCTGTCGACGGTTGGGGTCCTAGCTGGATGGCCTCCGCGCTCGGCGTGCTGCCTCTGGCGCTTCTCGCATTGTTCTACGTCGTGCCACGCATTGACCCCAAAGGTGAGGCATATCGAACCTCGGGCAAGTTCTACCAGGGCTTCGTAATCGCCTTCACCTTGTTCATGTGCGCCATAAGCTGGTTGGGTGAGCTTACGATCTGGGACGTGGTGCCGGCGGTCGGTTCGGTCAACGTGCTGATTTCCGGTGCTGTCGGTCTGCTGTTCATCGGCGTAGGCAACTACTTGCCGCGTGTGAAGCAGAACTATACGCTCGGTATCAAGACACCTTGGGCGCTTGCCGATCCCGAGAACTGGCGCCGTACGCAGCGTTTTGGCGGCGCCTGCTTTATGGTGCTGGGTGTTGGCCTGATTGTGATGGGCGTGGCGGGCAGCGTGCTTTCGAGTGAAGTCGTCGCCGCGGTGATTGCGGTTCTGGCGTTTGGTTCGGTTGGAGCCGTCTACGTCTACTCGTATCTGTTGTGGCGCAAATCGCAGCGAGCCGCTCGTTAAGGTTGCGGAAAACTAGCGTACGCAGTTCATAGTATGTTCCGGGGGACTTTTCCAGGTAGTATTAGGGGGTATGGGCAACCATGCCCCTTTTTTTCGTTAAGTTTCAGAGCTGGTTTCCTCATTTCGTTTCCACTAAAAGCGAATCAAGAATAGAGAAACAGCAGGTAGAAAGGATAAAACAGGCAAATGGCAGAGTTCATCTACCAGATGTATCAGGCTCGTAAGGCCCATGGCGACAAGGTAATCCTTGACGACGTGACCCTGAGCTTCTACCCCGGTGCCAAGATCGGCGTCGTGGGCCCCAACGGCATGGGCAAGTCGACCCTGCTCAAGATCATGGCCGGCATCGAGGAAGTTTCCAACGGCGATGCCAGGCTCACCCCCGGCTACACCGTGGGTATCCTGCAGCAGGAGCCGCCGCTCGACGACGACAAGACCGTCATCGAGAACGTGCGCATGGCATTTGGCGACATGATCGCCAAGGTCGATCGCTTCAACAAGATCGGCGAGGAGATGTGCGACCCGGACTGCGACATGGACGCCCTCATGGCCGAGATGGGCAAGCTCCGAGGACGAGATCGACGCCGCCGACGGCTGGGATATCGATTCCAAGCTCGGCCAGGCCATGGACGCCCTGCAGCTGCCCGATTCCGACATGCCGGTCAACGTGCTTTCCGGAGGCGAGCGCAGGCGTGTCGCGCTGTGCAAGCTTCTGCTCGAGGAGCCCGACCTGCTGCTGCTCGACGAGCCGACCAACCACCTGGATGCCGAGTCGGTGCTGTGGCTCGAGAACCACCTGCACAACTACGAGGGCGCCGTGCTCGCCGTCACACATGACCGTTACTTCCTCGACAACGCGGCCGAGTGGATCTGCGAGGTCGACCGCGGGCAGCTGTTCCCGTACAAGGGCAACTACTCCACCTACCTGGAGACCAAGGCCGCGCGTATCGAGGCACAGGGCAATCGTGACGCCAAGCTCGCCAAGCGCATGGAGGCCGAGCTCGAGTGGGTACGCAGCTCGCCCAAGGCTCGCCAGGCAAAGAACAAGGCCCGTCTGGCTCGCTACGAGGAGATGGAGGCCGAGGCCCGCGCAAGCCAGAAGCTCGACTGGACCGATATCCGCATTCCTGTGGGCCCGCGTCTGGGCAACAAGGTGCTCGAGGCCCATCACCTGCACAAGGAGTTCGACGGTCGCGTGCTCATCGATGACCTTTCGTTCACCCTGCCGCGTAACGGCATCGTGGGCGTCATCGGCCCCAACGGTGTGGGCAAGACTACGCTCTTCAAGACCATCGTGGGCCTGGAGCCGCTGACTTCGGGCGAGCTCGAGGTGGGCGAGACCGTCAAGATCTCCTATGTCGATCAGAACCGTTCCGGCATCGACCCCGATAAGAACCTGTGGGAGGTCGTCTCGGATGGCCTGGACCACATGATGGTCGGTGAGACCGAGGTTCCGAGCCGTGCTTATGTGGCGAGCTTTGGCTTTAAAGGCCAGGACCAGCAGAAGCGCGCCGGCGTACTCTCCGGTGGCGAGCGCAACCGTCTGAACTTGGCGCTCACGCTCAAGCAGGGCGGCAACCTGCTGCTCCTCGACGAGCCCACGAATGACCTCGACGTCGAGACGCTGTCCTCGCTCGAAGCGGCGCTGCTCGAGTTCCCGGGCTGCTCGGTGGTCATTAGCCACGACCGTATGTTCCTGGACCGCGTCGCCACGCACATTCTGGCGTGGGAGGGCACCGACGAGAATCCGGGCAACTGGTATTGGTTTGAGGGCAACTTCGAGGCCTATCAGGCCAACCGCATCGAGCGCCTTGGCGAGGACGCAGCCCAGCCGCATCGTATCCACCGCAAGCTGACGCGCGACTAGATTGTTACGCGGTTTTCCAAACCGCGTAACTGCTCGACGCTGCGCGGGTCGCAAGCACCCCATCTTGCCGTTCAAGCCGTCGCTCGCGTACCGAAGTACGCGTCGCTCCTCTTTCACGGCAACCTGGGGCACTTGCGGCCCGCTCGCTGTTGGTTACGCAACATCAACAAATAAAAACGGCTCAAATCCTGATTTGGATTTGAGCCGTTTGTCGTTACTGCTCGGGTTCTTCGACTTTATCGATGGCCCAGGTGGATCCGAGGCCGCCGGTGGTGTTGCGGCGGATGCGCACGGTGGCTTCGTGGCGCTCGCCGGCCTGCGTGTAGCGCAGGGGGAAGCTTGCGCGGTTTCGCGCGGCCTCGATGGTACCGCGCTCGCGGGCGATCCAGTAGTACTCGCCGACAATGCCGAGCGTGTCGGCGCCGTAGGGGGAGATAGGTTGACAGCTGGTGCAGAAGCGGGCCGGGGCAGAAGACCTCGGTTGCGAAATCGACGGGGAAGTCCTCGGGGATGGCGGGCGCTACGGGTGCGGGGGCCGGTACCATCGTCGGTGCGAAGGCCTGCTCATTGACGGGCGTCACCTCGATGACGGGCGCGGGTTCGGCGCCGAGTACTGATTCGGTGTCCGCTTTCGGCATCGCCGCGGAATCTGCGGGTTCGACGATGGCAGGTGCGTCTGCGGTCGCGGTGTCGAACTCGACTTGCGGAGCGCTCTGATTCTCGACGCTCGACTTTGCCTCGATGGGCGTGGATGCCATGGTGGTGATGCCGGCATTGGCGTTCTCGGGGTCATAGACGACCGTGAGCGAGATGGCGGGCTGCGGCGTCCCTCGGGCTCCGGCGCCGACTCGGTAGCGTCTTGATCGGCGGGCTCGTCGGACTGATCGTCCTCGGCCTCGTCACCAAAGACATCGCTGTTTTGGAACGCAGACGTCTCGGGCTGGTCAGCGGCTTCTTCGGTTGTCGACTTGGGCGCTTCGTTGAGCTCCACAGTGGCTTCCTGCTCGGATATGACTTCGGGATCGGTCGTGGCGGTGGTTTCGGCTTCCGCTGTTACCTCAATAGCGGCTTCGATCTCTGTCTCGGGCTCGGGTTCCGGCACGGCTTCAACCATGACTTCGGGCTCGGGACGCTTAACGTGCTTGGGGCGCACGGCCTTGAGGTCCTTCTCGCCGCGCTTTTTCTTTTTGTAGGACTGCTTGGCGCCCTTGGCGGTCTTGGGCTTGTCCTCGCCCTTGGCAAGCGCAGTATCCCAGGCCTCGTTGGCGATGACCGTGGCATACAGGCGGCCGCCCTTAAAGACGGTCAGCTTAATGCAGTCGTTGAGCTCCTCGAGCAGCTCGCGCGTGGACTCGAAGCCCAGGTCATAAGCGGTCATGTCGCCGGCGGCGAGCGCCTCCTCGACCTGCGTCATAAACGTTTGCTTGCCGCATCCGATTGCATCGCGTAGCAGGCGATACAGATAGATGTGGTTGCCCAGCGAAAGCGTGGGCCTAACTATTGTCTTGCTCATGGCAAATCTCCTCTTTACACATCCAAAGCATCTTACCATCGCATAGCGTTCGCCATGGCGGCGCCCAAAGGCAAACGGGCGCGAACCGCTTTCGATTCGCGCCCGTTGTACAGGTCGGTTATCTATGAGAGGCAAATGTACTTAGTTGCCCGATGCCGTGCCTTGGCTCGAGTTGTCAGATGCCGTGCCGGACGCGGTTCCACTCGAGCTGTTCGAGCTGTTGGTGTTGTTGCTGTCTGCTGTGCCCGTTCCCGAAGTGGTGTCGCTCGTCTGGCCGCCCGTGCTCGGCTGCGAACCGCCAGTCGTTTGGCTTGAGTCGGTCGTGCCGGACGGCGTGCTACTGCTGGCCGTAGAGGAATCGGTGCCCTGCGATTGGTTTTGGGTGTTCGAGGACGAATTGGCAGAGGTAGAACTGTCTTGCGTATCGTCCGTCTGCGCCTGCTGATCTTGCGACTGGGTGTTGCCATTTGCATCGCTCTCGGTCGTGCGCGACGAAAGGATTGGCTCGGGGCGCTCGCCCAGACCCTCACCGGCGGTGGTTATAAGGATGGCGCCGGTGCAGGCGATGACCGCGACGATGGCGATGGCGATCGAGAAGACGATGACCTTCTTTTGCGTCTGGCTGCGCTCTGCCGCGGCCTTGGCGCGCAGGCTGTTAGGGGCGACGCGCGCCGTGGTCGCACGCCCCGCAACCTGGCGCATCTCCTGCGTAGTCGCGGCGCCGCCCAGGTGCTCCTCGACATCGGGCTCAACGGGCTCGTAGGCGCCGGCGGGGTAGTCGACAGCGGCATGCGTGCCCTTGATTGCTTTGGCACTGGCAGAGATAAAGTGGCGGTAGACCTGCGAGGACACAACGGTGATGACCGAGCTCACGGCGGCGCCAATTACTGAACCAGCGATGCCAATCTTGGAAGCAAGCGCGACACTTGTGGCGGCGGCTGCGGCGCCAGCGATGATCTGAGGAATGGAAATGTCATCGAACAGGCCCTTTTTGGGCGCGATGGCCATGGTCTGTCCGATGGAATGGTTTTCGTGAACGCCGTTGTTGAGCGATGCCGGTGTCATGACGCGCGTGCGCGGCGCGTCGGTGTACTTGGTTGTCATACGGGGTCCTCCCGGTGTAAATCTGCTTCGTTTCATTCAGCCATCAGGGTACCCACCAGATGTGAATCGTACGTGACATTTAACAGATACCATCAACTCATCAATAGCTCACCAAGTTGGTGGGATGCGGTTCCACCCGGCGGTTGAACTACAATAGGGCTTGCTAATTGTTGTGAATGGCGTCTACGCACGGGAGCATTCTTATGAATCTTCACCTTTCTCAGTCTGATGGCTTTTTGCGTGTGGCGGCGGCGTCGCCGCGGATTCGCGTGGCCGATGTCGAGGGCAATGCCGAGGTTGCGCTGGCGGCTGTTCGCGATGCTGCCGAGCGCGGCGTTCGCGCGCTGGTGTTGCCCGAGCTTAACCTGACCGGCTATACCGCGGCCGATCTGTTCCATAATCGCACACTGCTGCATGCCTGCGAGGCGGCACTTGTGCACATTCTCGATGAAACCCGCGATCTGCCGATTGTCTTTACCATCGGTCTTCCCGTTGCAGTTGCCGAGAATATCTACAACTGCGCCGCCGTGTGCTGTGCGGGTGAGCTTTTGGGTCTTACGGCCAAGAAGTATCTGCCCAACTATGGCGAGTTCTATGAGCGCCGTTGGTTTGCTCCGGCGCCTGCGGATCCCGTGTGGGTCGAGTTTGCCGGTCAGGGTCCGGTTCCGCTGGGTTCGGGGCTTGTCTACCGCTGCTGTGATGAGGGCTCCGAGGACCTGGTGCTGGGCGTTGAGGTCTGTGAGGACCTGTGGGTGCCGGCGCCCCCTTCGACCGAGATGGCGCTTGCCGGTGCGACGGTGATCCTCAACCCGTCGGCCTCGGACGAGATTATCGGCAAGGCAGATTACCGCCGCAGCCTCATCTCCAACCAGAGCGCGCGCCTGTACTGCGCCTATGCCTACGCGGATGCGAGCGAGGGCGAGTCCACGACCGACATGGTCTTTGCGGGCGAGAACCTCGTCTACGAAAACGGCTCCAAGCTCGCCGCGACCAAACTGCTTACCTGCGATATGGCCATCGCCGACGTTGACCTTGACCGCCTGGTTGCCGAGCGCCGTCGCTCGACGACGTGGACGCGCGCGGACGATGCGCCGGAGGCCACGACCGTTGAGTTTTCGTTTGAGGGCGTGCTGGCCGAAGAACCTGTCTTGCGCGATGCCTGCGATATCGACCGCGTTTTCCCGCGCGCGCCCTTTGTGCCGGCCGACCACGGCGACCTGGCCGAGCGCTGCGAGACCATCCTCGACCTGCAGACTGCCGGCCTCAAGACCCGCCTTGCCCATACGGGTACCAAGGCTGCGGTCATCGGTCTTTCGGGCGGCCTGGATTCCACGTTGGCGCTGCTTGTGACCGTGCGTGCCTTCGATGCACTGGGGCTGCCGCGCACGGGCATCACTGCCGTGTCCATGCCCGGCTTCGGCACGACGCATCGCACCAAGTCGAATGCCGAGTCGCTTGCCCGCGACCTGGGTGTGAGCTTCCGCGAGGTTTCGATCCATGCGGCCGTGGAGCAGCACTTTAAGGATATCGAGCATGATCCGGCCGTGCAGGACGTGACCTACGAGAACAGCCAGGCGCGCGAGCGTACGCAGATTCTGATGGATCTGGCCAACCAGGCTGGCGGTTTTGTCATCGGCACGGGCGACCTGTCGGAGCTGGCGCTCGGCTGGGCTACCTATAACGGCGACCACATGAGCATGTACGCCGTCAACGCGAGCGTGCCCAAGACGCTTGTGCGCCATCTGGTACGCTATGCCGCCGATGTCTTTGGCGGGCGTATTGCCGAGACGCTGCTCGATATCCTCGATACGCCGGTGTCCCCGAGCTTCTGCCGCCCACGGGCGACGGCGAGATTGCGCAGAAGACTGAGGATTTGGTGGGCCCGTACGAGCTGCACGACTACTTCCTCTACTACCTGCTGCGTTTTGGCTTTGAGCCGGGCAAGATCTACCGCATGGCGCTCAAGAGCTTCGAGGGCGTCTACGACGCCAAGACCGTCCACACGTGGCTACGTACGTTCTACCGTCGCTTCTTTGCCCAGCAGTTTAAGCGCAGCTGCCTGCCCGATGGTCCCAAGGGTGGGTTCGGTGACGCTCAGCCCGCGCGGCGATTGGCGTATGCCGAGTGACGCTAGCTCGCGTCTGTGGCTTGCGCAGATCGACGCGCTCAATCCAGTTGACTAAGGTTGGCTAAATTGAACCAATACGGGGGTTGCAAGCGTTACACTTTTGCAATCTGATGGCCCGTATCGCGCGGCGCTCTTGTCGGAGCGCCGCGTTTTTCATATCGAAAGGTGGCACCATGCAGGCATCGCAGCGTCTCGACCGCTTTGGCGCGGAGGTCTTCGCCTCGCTCAACAACAAGCTTCTCGCGCTGAAGGCTCAAGGCAAGACCATTTACAACATGAGCGTGGGCACGCCCGACTTTAAGCCGTACGACCACGTGGTCGAGGCGCTCACGCAAGCAGCCCAAGATCCCGAGATGTGGAAGTATGCCCTGCGCGACCTGCCCGAACTCAAGCAAGCCGTGTGCGATTACTATGAGCGCCGCTTTGGCGTTTCGGGCATTACGCCGTCTATGGTGCAGTCGTGCAACGGCACGCAGGAGGGGGTGGGCCATTTGGGCCTTGCCCTGCTCGATCCGGGTGACACCATTTTGGTTCCCGATCCGTGCTACCCGGTCTTTGAGGCGGGTGCCAAGATTGCCGATGCCAAGCTCGAGTACTATCCGTTGGCCGCCGAGCATAATTACCTGCCCTATGTGGCGGCTATCGATTCCGAGGTGGCCGATCGTGCCAAGTATATGATCGTGTCGCTGCCCGCGAACCCGGTCGGCTCGGTGGGCACGCCCGAGGTCTACGAGGAGATTATCGCCTTTGCCCGCGAGCATGATCTGTTGATCGTTCATGATAACGCATACTCGGACATTGTGTTCGACGGCGAGCCGGGCGGCAGCTTCTTACAGTATCCCGGTGCGCTTGAGGTGGGCGTTGAGTTTTTCTCGCTTTCCAAGTCGTTTAACGTCACCGGTGCGCGCATCGGCTTTTTGGTCGGCCGCGAGGACGTGGTCTCTGCCTTTGCCAAGCTGCGCAGTCAGATCGACTTTGGTATGTTCTTCCCGATTCAGAAGGCCGCCATCGCGTGCCTTAATGGCCCGCGCGATGAGGTCGAGGCGCAGCGTCTGAAGTACCAGGAACGCCGCGATGCCCTGTGCGACGGTCTTGAGGACCTGGGCTGGGAGCGTCCCAACGCGCATGGCTCTATGTTTGTGTGGGCCAAGCTTCCCGGTGGTCGCACCGATTCCATGGCGTTTTGCGAGGAGCTTATGGAGAAGGCCGGCGTTGTGGTGACGCCGGGCGCGAGCTTTGGCCCTTCGGGCGAGGGGCACGTGCGCATGGCGCTGGTCCTGCCGCCCGATCAGATCGCTTTGGCTGTCGAGGCCATTCGCGAGGCGGGCCTGTATTAGAAACCTATTTCGACTCGTCAATAGCTCGAAACCGATTTCGTGCAGTTATTTTACGAATTCTGCAAACAATTTCGGTAAACGGTCGATTTTTGGCTGCGAATAGGAGCATAATCAAAGTCCCGATTGGATGTATTGGGATTACGGCAAGCCGCTCGGGTCGTTCCCGGGCGGCTTGTTTGTGGAGAGAGATGGGAGTTTCTAATGGTTAACGAGAAGAAGGTCGCTATTGTCGGCTGCGGCTTCGTCGGTTCGTCTTCGGCGTTCGCTCTGATGCAGAGCGGTCTGTTCTCCGAGATGGTCCTCATCGACGTGGACAAGAACCGCGCCGAGGGTGAGGCTCTGGATATCGCGCACGGCATGACGTTTGCCGAGCCGATGAAGATCTACGCCGGCGATTATTCCGATGTCGCCGACGCCGCCATGATCGTCGTCACCGCTGGCGCTGCCCAGAAGCCCGGTGAGACCCGCCTGGACCTGGTCAACAAGAACGTTAACATCTTTAAGTCCATTATCCCCGAGATTAAGAAGTCCGGCTTCGACGGCATTCTGCTAATCGTCTCCAACCCGGTTGATGTTCTGACCTATGCTGCCATCAAGATGTCCGGCCTGCCCGAGGGCCATGTCATCGGCTCCGGTACCGTGCTCGACACTGGCCGTCTGCAGCAGATGCTTGGTGCCCACGTCGAGGTTGACCCGCGCGATGTCCAGGCCTATGTCATGGGCGAGCACGGCGACTCCGAGTTTGTCGCTTGGTCCAGCGCTCAGGTTGCTGGCGTTCCGCTGAACACCTTCTGCGAGCTTCACGGTCATCTGGAGCACGAGGCTGCCGAGAAGCGTATCGCCGAGGACGTCAAGAACTCCGCCTACACCATCATCGAGAAGAAGCACGCTACCTACTATGGCGTTGCCATGGCCGTCAAGCGCATCTGCACTGCCGTCATGCGCGATGAGCAGACCGTTCTGCCCGTTTCCTCGCTCATGGTGGGCGAGTACGGCCTGTCCGATCTGGCCATTTCCATGCCGACGGTCGTTGGCCGCGACGGCGTCGTCTGCCGCGTTCCCGTGCCGCTGAACGATGACGAGCAGCATGAGCTCACCGCCTCCGCCAAGGCCCTCAAGGACATCATCGACAGCGTCGACTTCTCCTGCTAAATTCGGCTCGTTTGGGCAACAGGCTACAATGAAAGGCGTCCGGGCCACACGGTCCGGGCGCCTTTTTAGTGCGAGGGGGGGTCAGGTTACTTTGCACCACCCCAATGCACCATAGTTGATGGGAGGGCCATGTCGGATTCGCCTAATTTTTTGACCTATGCCCAGACGGCGTTTGATCCGTTTGAGGAACGGCCGTTCTGCGCGGTGGATAGCCTAGTCTTTGCGTGGTTGTCCTATTTGCGTTTGCCGGGTGATATGGCGGAGCTGACGGGCTGGCAGGGCCTAGACGTACGCGAGCTGCTGCGCGCCGAGTGCTACCAAGACATGATTGGCGACCTGTGGGATCCGGAGGGGAGCCGTGCCCTGTTGGAGGCTGTGGCAGCAAGCCCTCGCTACCGTGGCGTTCGTGTTTGCGGCTATCGTAGCGTGAGTGATGCCGAGACAACGGAGCAGTTTGCGGCCATGACGTTCCGATTTCCGGCGGGGTTTAGCTATCTTGCCTTCCGGGGGACCGACAGCACGATTGTGGGCTGGAAAGAGGACTTTAACATGGCGTTCCGGTGTCCTGTGCCGGCCCAGGAATCCGCGGCGCGTTATGTAGACGAGGCGGCGGATGCGATTGACGGGCCGCTTTTGTGCGGAGGTCATTCCAAGGGTGGAAACCTTGCGGTGTACGGTGCGGCGATGTGCCCCGATGTCGCCCGTGAGCGAATCGAACGGGCGTATTCCCATGATGGTCCGGGCTTCGTCGAGGAGTTTCTGAGCGGCAACGCCTTCGCCGACCTATCCGGTCGAATCGACAAGACGCTACCTCGGTCGTCGATCTTTGGCATGATGTTCGAGACACAGGAGGACTATGCCATCGTTGAGAGCACCGAGTTCAGCCTGCTTCAGCATAATCCCTTTAGCTGGGTGGTTGATGGTCGCGACTTCGTGTACTGTGAGCGCCTGTCCGCCGGTGCTCGATACGTTGATGGCTCCATTCGCGAGATGCTGCTTGCGGTGTCGCCTAACGAGCGCGAGCGTTTTGTAGATGCGTTGTTCTCCGTGCTTGAGGCTACGGGTGCTGAGCGGTTTGCGGATATCGCTGGGAATCTGCGCGAGCCTGCCTGTGATGCTCCAGGCTGCGCAAGGCTTTGACAAGGATACGCGACGCTTTGTCTCGCAGACTATCGTTGCGATTCTTAAGTGTGCGCTTCTGCCCAAACGTCCCCAGATCGACATGCCCGCTGCCGGCAAGAGCTTGGCAGAACAGCTCGAGGCTTGGCAGTCCGAGCTCCTGCGCTAACCATTGGTGCAAAGCAACCTGTCCCCGATGCACCAATCTTCGATGCGCCTGGGGCGGGATCGACCGCTATACTGGTTCGTGCCGAAATCGATCTAGAACGGAATGCCGTATATGAAAATCAATCACGCGATTCTGCATATCCTGGACTTTGACTCTGCCGTCAACGTTATGAGCCAGCGCGAGCTCGATATCGAGAGCCGTACCGTGCGCAACTTCGTGACCACGCATCTGCGCCGCGCACGTACCTCGGCCGACAATAAGCGCGCCACGTTTGCCGAGAACTCCGCGTTTGGCGGCGAGCTCAAGGGCTATTTCTTTGGCGAGCGCGAGTTCGTGGACCTGTCGCAGCAGATTGCGGAGTTCATTTCCTCCGAGCTTACCAAGGCCGAGAAAGCCGAGTCCACTGACGTGCTTGTGGCGGACTTTGATGACGACGAGGATGCCCGCTGGTTTGCCGTGATGCTGCTGGGCTCCAAGCAGGCTTTTATGCACGAGGTGGGCCGCGAAGAGGGGGAGGTGCGCAACGACATCGCGCGCCACTACGCCATTCTGCCGAACCCCTCGCAAAAGGTGCCGAGCTATGCAATCGTGCGTGCAAGCACCATGGAGATCGGCTATGTGGATAAGAAGCGCAAGATTGCCGGCGAGGACCGTATGCTCATTCCCGATGGCCTGTTGCAGTGCGATACGGGGGTATCGGGCAAGGAGGTCATCGACACCGTGACGCGTGTGGTCGAGGAAGTAGCTGAGGAGCACGGTGCCAACACGGCTGTAGCGCTCGCCAAGGTTAAGGCTGCCGTTGCCGAGAAAGTTGAGGATGACGAGGAGCTGCCGCCTTGGGATATCGTCGATGAGGTCTTTGAGGACGAGCCGGTCATCAAGGAAAGCGTGCGCGCAGCACTGACCGAGGAGAAGGTGCCCGAGCGTGTGCCCGTGGAGCGCAAGCAGGTCGAGCGTGCGGCCGTGCGCAACCACAAGATCCGTACCGACACGGGCATCGAGATCAGCTTTCCGGCCGAGATGGGTTCGAACTCCGAGTACATCGAGTTCGTCAATGAGCCCAACGGCCTCATCTCCATCGAGCTCAAGAATATCGGGTCAATTGAGAATCGATAAACTGCGCTTGGACGCTGCAAAAATAAAGGCCGAAGCCCCGGATGAGGGCTTCGGCCTTTTTACTTGGGGCTGAATTACGTTGCAGGTCGAGCATACGTCAGCGAAAACGACCCAGAGCGAGCAAGGTGACGTGAAAGAGGAGGGCATCGACCTTCTGGTCATGCCCGACGATTGAACGTCAGATTGCCGCTTAGGGGCGTTTGCAGCGTCGAGCCGTTACGCGGTTTGGCAAAACCGCGTAACTTCTACAGCTGGCGCAGGCCCTCTTCCAGGCCGGTCTTGCTGTCGGTCTTCTCGTCGCGCATCTTGATGGCGCGGGCGGGGACACCGGCCACGACGGCGCCGGCCGGGGACGTCCTCGACGCACACGGCGCCGGCGGCAACTACAGCACCCTTGCCCACGTGCACGCCTTCCAGGACCACGGCGTTTGCGCCGATCATGACATCGTCCTCGATGATGACGGGCGTGGCGCTGGCGGGCTCCACGACGCCCGCCAATACGGTGCCGGCGCCGATGTGGCAGTTCTTGCCCACGGTCGCGCGGCCGCCCAGGACGGCGCCCATATCGATCATGGAGCCCTCGCCGATAACGGAGCCGATGTTGATGATGGCACCCATCATGATGACGGCGCGGTCGCCGATCTCGACGCGGTCGCGGATGATCGCGCCCGGCTCGATGCGGGCGTTGATGCCCTTAAGGTCGAGCATGGGCACGGCGGAGGTTGCGGCAGTCATTCTCCACGTCGTAGTAGTCGATGGAATCGGCGTTGGCGTCGAGGATGGCCTTGAGCTCATCCCAGTCGCCAAAGACGGTCTTGCCGCGACGGCCGCCGTAGACGTGCGCATCGCCCCACTGGACTTTCATGCCGGGCTTCTCGCGCACATACAGCTTGACGGGCGTCTTTTTGGGCGCGGTGGCGATGTAGTTGATAATCTCCTGTGCACCCATCTCGGCTGCGTTGCTCATTTGCTATCTCTCCTTTGGGTGGATTCGGTTGATACCTGGTTAGGCAAACATGACCTGGTCGAACGTATAGAAGCCGTGCTCACGGGTGACGAGCTTCTGCGCGGCTGCCAGGCGCCGTTGACGAAGATCTGACGGCTCGTGGCGCGATGTGTGAGCGTGACTTCCTCGTCCTGGCCAAAGAGACTCACCTCGTGCACGCCGGCGACAGTGCCACCGCGCAGCGAGTGCATGCCGATTTCCTTGGGGTCGCGCGCTCCGCACATGCCCTCGCGGCCATAGACGGGGTGGTAGCCTGCCTCGGGTTCAGCTTCGACGACGGCGTCGAGCAGTAGCTTGGCAGTGCCGCTCGGGGCGTCAACCTTTTGGTTGTGGTGCGTCTCGACGATTTCGCAGTCAAAGCCGGGCAGCTCGCGTGTGGCCTGTGCTACCAGATGACGCAGGGCTGCGATACCGATGGAGTAATTGCCGGAGTGCATGATGCGGGCGCTCTGACCCAGCTCGCGCAGGCGGTCCATCTGATCGGGCGTGTAGCCCGTGGTGCCCGAGACCAACGCCGCGCCCGTGCGCTCGACATAGGCGACGACGGCGTCGAAGGTCACGACGTTCGAGAAGTCGATGATGACGTCGGCTGCCGGGGCGCCCTCGAGCTCGGACAGATCAAAACCGATCTGGGCGACGATATCAAAAACGGGCTGACCGGCGGCGTCGACAACGCCCTCGGCGGTGGTGCGGATGAGCGAGCCCATGCGGCCCGTTCCCATAATGACGGTCTTAATCAAGCAGACCAGCTCCCTTCAGAGCATCGGTAAGTGCAGCGCGCGTGTCGTTGGCCATGTGGCACAGCGGCATGCGGTAGTTTGCCTCGATCATACCCATCTGAGCGAGCGCTTCCTTAACGGGGATGGGATTGACCTCGCTAAAGAGGGCGTTGATGAGCGGCTGACCGGCAATCTGGATATCGCGGGCACGTGCCACGTCACCGTCCAGATAGGCGCGGCACATGTCATGCACGAGCTGCGGCTGAACGTCGGCCCACACGCTGATGGTGCCCGAGGCGCCCAGGCTCATGAGCGGCACGGTGAGCGCGTCCTCGCCCGAGTACATGCGGAAGTCGTCGGACAGCAGGTGTGCGATCTTGGCCGCGTAGGCGACGTTGCCCGAGGCTTCCTTAATACCCATGATGTTGGGGTGCGCGGCCAGGCGCTCCACATTGCGCTCGCTGATACCGCAGCCGCAGCGGCCGGGGATGTTGTAGAGGATGCAAGGGATGTCCACGGCATCGGCGACGGTCTTAAAGTGCTGGTAGATGCCCTCTTCATTAGACTTGTTGTAGTAGGGGGCAATGAGCAGCAGGCCGTCGGCGCCCAGGCCCTGGTAGGTGAGCGACTTGGTGAGCATGGTTTGCGTGGAGTTGGAGCCCGAGCCGGCGATGACGGGGGACGCGTCCTGCAACATGCTTGACCACGGCGGCGACAACGGAGTTGTCCTCGTCATCGGTCATCGTGGCGCTCTCGCCGGTGGTGCCCAGGGTGAGGATAGCGTCGGTGCCGTTTTGCAGGTGGAAATCGATAAGGTTCTCGAGTGCGTCAAAGTCGACACTGCCGTCCTTTTTAAACGGTGTAACGAGGGCGACGATTGAGCCCTCGAGGTTGCGGATATCCATGTTCTTCTCCTTCGCTTCCGCGATCTGGATGCGCTTATTCCATTGGGCGGCGACGGCCAAGCGCTCGTCCTGGGCGCGACGGCGAGCACTTTCGGCGCGCGACTTGGCCAGCAGCTCTCGGCCGCACGGCAGCACATCGAGTGTGGCAAAATAATCGCCCGGGCGCTCGGCGCGGCGGATGAGGTCGGCCGAGCCGTCGGGGCGCAGCAACACCTCGGCGGAGCGCAGACGGCCGTTGTAGTTGTAGCCCATGGAGTAACCATGCGCGCCGGTATCGTGGATCACGAGCACATCACCCATGTCGATCCGCGGTAGCTCGCGGTCGATGGCGAACTTGTCGTTGTTCTCGCACAGGTTGCCCGTGATGTCATACGTGTGTTCGTAACCGGTGCTGCGGTCTTGTCCAGGGCCACCCGGCTGGCCCATCACCGTAATGTGGTGGTAGGCGCCATACATGGCAGGGCGGATCAGATTGACGGCGCTTGCGTCGACACCGATATAGTCCTTGTAGATCTGCTTCTCGTGGATGGCCTTGGTGACCAGGCATCCGTAGGGACCCATCATAAAGCGACCCATCTCGGTGCAGATGGCCACATCGCCCATGCCGGCGGGAACCAGAATCTCGTTGTAGGCCGCGTGTACGCCCTCGCCGATGGCATGGATATCGTTGGCCTGCTGCTCGGGCAGGTAGGGGATGCCGACGCCGCCGGACAGATTGATAAAGGCGACATGTGCTCCGGTCTCGCGCTCTAGGCGCACGGCAAGCTCAAAGAGGATGCGCGCAAGCTTGGGGTAGTAGTCGTTAGTGACGGTGTTACTGGCAAGGAAGGCGTGGATGCCAAAGTCCTCGGCGCCCTTGGCCTTGAGCATGCGGAAAGCCTCGAAGAGCTGCTCGGTGGTCATGCCGTATTGGGAGTCGCCGGGGTTATCCATGATGCCGTTGGAGAGTTGGAATAGGCCGCCTGGATTAAAGCGGCAGCTGACCGTCTTGGGGATGGGCCCCGCAACGCGCTCAAAGAACTCGATGTGGCTGATGTCGTCAAAGTTGACGATGGCACCCAGTTTGTCGGCGAGCTCAAAGTCGGCAGCCGGCGTCTCGTTGGACGAGAACATGATGTCGTGTCCCGTGATACCCAGCGAGCGGGCGATCATGAGCTCGGTATAGCTCGAGCAATCGCAGCCGCAGCCGTATTCGTTGAGAATGGAGATGAGCGCCGGGTTGGGATTGGCCTTGACGGCAAAGTATTCCTTAAAGCCTGGGTTCCACGCAAAGGCGTCACGCACTTCTTGCATGTTGCGACGGATGCCCGCCTCGTCGTATAGATGAAACGGCGTGGGGAACTGCTCGACGATATGCTCGAGTGTCTCCTTGTCCACAAACGGCCGCTTTGCCGCATATGCCTCGTTGGGGGTCAGCGCCATGTCCCGTAAACCTCGCTATCCAGACGGCGCCATCGGCGCATCGAATCCGCATAGCGTGGACCCAATGTCCGGATAGCGCTCCCGCATTGCTGCAGACAGTCCTGTGGGTGTTTCCCACAGGCCCACCAAGTTGTTCATGCCCGAAAAACCCAGTTCGGCGGGTTTCGCCTCCCCACGGGGTCAAAGCCTGCCGGCTCGCCCGCGGCTCTTCGTGCCCGCGCCTCTATCAAGTGGTAAAGACCCTATCACGTTGCACTTTACCAAACAAGAGTATTCGTATATAACGTTTAAAAAATGCAGCATGATGCTAGAAACGAAGGGCGCCACAATCCTGCGTCACAATAGGGGACAACTGAGTTGTCCCATGAAAGGAATCCCCATGACCGAGCTCCAAGAACTCCGTCGCTATCGCCGCGATCTGCATCGCATTCCGGAGCTCGACTTCGATCTTCCGCAAACTATCGCCTATATCGAGGGCGTGCTCGCTCCGCTCACCTGCGAAGTGACCCATCCGTGCCCCTAGTTGCGTGTGCGCTTTTTCTTCGACGCTGGCACGGGTGCCTCGCATGCCACGGCGATTCGTGCCGATATGGATGCGTTGCCTATTGCGGAGACGACGGGCGCCGCTTTTGCCTCGACGCATCCCGGCAAGATGCACGCGTGCGGCCACGACGGGCACATGGCTATGGCGCTCGCGGCGGCAACTTTTGTCGACCGTACGATTCGTGAGCAGCCGGGCGCTATTAAGCGCAACGTGCTCTTTGTGTTCCAGCCGGCCGAGGAAACAACCGGTGGCGCTAAGACGGTATGCGAGAGCGGCGTGTTCGAGCGCTACGGGGTCGACCGCATCTTTGGCTTCCATGTGTGGCCCGATCTTCCTGCCGGTACGCTGGCGAGCTGTCCCGGTCCGCTGCTGGCGCGCTCGAGCGAGACGCACATTCATATCCATGGCACGAGCATCCATATCGCCAAGACCTACGGCGTTCCAGTCGAGGAATCACATGACGCAGCGCTGGCGGCGGCAAAGTTCCTGGTTGCCGAGCGCGAGCTGATGGACGAGCTGGGCACCGACGAGCCCTGTATCGGTAAGTTTGGTCTGCTGCAGGCCGGTACGGTTTGCAACGCGGTGGCGGGGGAGGCCCATGTGGCCGGAAGCCTGCGTGTGTTTACGGACGACATGTTCGACCGGGCGCGCGAAGGCGTGCGCCGTGCGCTCGACGAGGCGTGCACCGCAACGGGCTGCACGTATGATCTCGACTTTGCCGAGGGCTATCCGCCAGTCGATAACGACCCCGAGTTGTTTGCCAGCGTCGCGCCTGCCTTGCCCGGGCTGCAGCTTGTGGAGGAGCCGCTGCTAATCGCCGAGGACTTTGCTTTCTATCAACGCCATCTGCCGGGCGTGTTTTTCTTGCTGGGCACGGGCGTGCCAGAAGGACAAGAAAAACCCGATCGACGCTGATGACTGCCCAGCCTATGCGATGAGCGCTCTGCATACCGATACCATGCTCTTTGACGAGGAGATTCTTCTCAAAGGCCTCGATGTCTACAAACGATTGCTTTTTGCTTGACTAAGGCGCAAAGGACTATTTGTTCTAGAAAAACACGAACAAACGTACGATATAATAGAGATGTAAGTCTATAGAAAGGTTTGACGTTACTAACGTAAGGCGATACTATGATTGCATCGTATAAAGATGAGGATACCGAACGCTTTGCCATGGGTGTGCTGGTCAGGAGGTTCGTGCCCTTTGAGCGTGTTGCGTTGAGGAAGATTCGCCAACTGCAGGTTTGTGCTTCGCTTGATGATCTTCGCGTTCCACCGGGCAACCGCCTGGAAGCTTTGAAGGGCGATCGTGCCGGTCAATATAGCATCCGTGTTAACGAGCGCTATCGGGTCTGTTTTGAGTGGAGACAGGAGATGGCTTGGAATGTCGAAATCGTCGATTATCACAAGTGATGAGACTTCGGCCGATTTGCTGTCGCCGGTGACTCCTGGTGAGCTTCTCAAAGAGGAGTTTTTGTTCCCATGGGCATTTCTCAATATCGCCTTGCGAAAGAGACTGGGATTCCGGCTCAGCGTATCGGGCAGATTGTCTTGGGAAAACGTCGCGTGACGGCCGACACCGACCTCCGTCTTTGCCGTTATTTTGGCCTGACGGATGGTTATTGGCTGCGCGCTCAGGTGGCGTTTGACCTTGAGGCCGAGAAAAGGCGGATCGAACCGGAACTCGACAAGATCGTTCCTGTTCAGCAGGCTATCGCACTGTAGTGCTCAAAGATGATGGGGGTGGCGCGGCGATGAGGCGACGCCGACAGTCTGCCGTATATAGTCCGGGTGGATGCGGGTGCGGTTTGCTGCTGCTTCCGGTTATTGCTGTGAGCATTGGCGTGATGTTTGCGCTTGCCGGGCTTGCCGCGGCGGCGCTCGTGCTGTTTATCACTGCCATCGGCGTGACGATTTGGCTCTGCCGCAATCGCGAGCAACGCCGTGCCGACGGTAAAACCAATGTCGGCTGGGTCGTCTTTCTGATCATTGCGTACCTGCTGAGTGCCAGCTACCTGGTTTTCTTTGTCCTGTTGATGATCAGTGCCTTTACCGGGGAATCCGTCACGGTGGGTTGATGCACTGCCAGCAGACGGTCGCGCGCAGTGCGTTTGCTCGGCGTTTGGATAACTGCATTGGTCGTTTACCGCAGCCTTAGCTCTCAGCTAATGAATTCAAGTTCAATCCTTCCTACGATGTGCTGTGTACCGGCACGGTAGCCGGATCGTAGGAAAGGATGAATAATGGCAAAAGAGGGAAAGAAGCCAATCGGCAAGATTGTCCCTAGGCATCATCGTGGTGCTGGTTATTGTCGGTGCCGTGGGCTCTATGGGCGGCAACTCAACCGATTCGTCTGCGAGCGATTCGGCAAAACCTGCCGAGACGACACGGCAGGCTGAGGAGCAAAAAAAGAACCGCAAGAACCGTATACCATTGCTGACGAGGCTGAAGACACTTCCAATCAGTTTACCTATAAGATCACGGGCACCCTGACCAATAACACGGACAAGGAAAAGAGCTACATTCAGATTGAATATGTTCTGTATGATGCCGATGGCAACCAGGTTGGAACGGCTCTTGCAAACACCAATCATCTGAAGGCGGGCGGCTCCTGGAAGTTCGAGGCGCTGGGTACGGTGTCTCCCGACCAGGTTGCTAGCTGGGAGCGTTCGGACGTAAGCGGTTTCTAGCATGTTGCATGCACTGGGGGGAGGTGAAGTCGTATGCCCGATAAAAAGCTGACTGAGGAGTTGCTCAATGAGCTTCTCGACGCGCCGAACATCGATGGCTATATCAAGGAACACGACTTTGCCGCCCCGTCGCTTTCGGACTACTTAAAGCAGTTACTGCAAGAGAAGGGCTTGGAGCGCTCGCGCGTGGTGCGTATGGCCGATCTCAATGAGACCTTTGGCTATCAGATCTTTACCGGTGCGCGTCATCCGAGTCGCAATAAGGTGCTGCAGATTGCCTTTGCGATGGCGCTGACGCTCAAAGAGACCAACCGTGCGCTGACGGCTGCCGGGGTAAGCGTCCTTAACTGCAAGGACCGCCGCGATGCGATTATCATCTTTTTGTATCGATCGCGGCTGCAGCCTCCAAAAGGTTAACGAGGAGCTGTATCGCTTTGGCGAGGAGACGGTGAGTTAGTGGCCAATGGCTGAGCTGGCTGTTGCCGAAACAACTATGCGAACGAACAGGGGTGCGGACACCATGGGGTGTCCGCACCCCTGCGTTATGATGGACGCCATGGATACTCAGAGCCCAACATATTCCGATGACGAGCTGACTGCTTCACTTGCCGAGCATTTGGCGTCGCTCGACCGCGATGACAGCTATCGTGTGGAGCGCGTGCTCAAGTGCTCGGATGTCGAGACGACCGAACTCGTCTATTTTGAGGGCTCTGGCGGCGGGTCTCTCGGTCCCTTTGTCCGCAAGCGCATCGATGCTTCGGCGCAGATTGGCGGGGCCTACGAGCGCCTGTTTGCGGCTCAGCGGGCCGGACGCCGTTTTGAACACTTACCCCGGATTGTCGATTGCCGCCGCGCGGGCGAGGAGCTCGATGTGGTGATGGAATATGTCGAAGGCGAGACGCTCGAGGGCGCTCGTGGGCGCCTGGGCGCGACGCCCGATTATGCCCGCGAGCTGTATCCCGTTCTGTGTGAAGCGGTGGGCGAGCTGCATGCTGGTTTTGCAGCTGCGGGGGAGCCAGGGGTACCGGTAATCCATCGCGACCTTAAACCCTCGAACATCATCGTATCGGGCGTGAGGTATGCGGCCGATGCTGGCATGACCTTCTCGTCGTTGGTGATTATTGACCTGGGAATCGCGCGCGTATGGCGCGATGGCGCCGATGCCGACACCGTCAAGTTTGGCACGCGACCCTATGCGCCGCCCGAGCAGTATGGGTTTGGGCAGACGAGCGTGCGAAGCGACGTCTACGCACTTGGCGCCCTGTTGTTCTTCTGCTTGACGGGAGTCGACCCTAAACCAGGGCTCGACATGCGCGAGCAATGCGAGGCGCGCGTCATTCCCACTCCACTTGCCGATGTCGTCTGCATGTCGATGGCGCTCGACCCGGCCAAGCGTTTTGCGAGCGCGGAAGCGTTGGGACGGGCGACGCGCACGGCATACGATCTAAGTCGCCCCGTACGGCCTCCTGCGCCTGTGCTTGTCCGTACTCCGGCCTCGGAGACGGTGTTGACGCCCCAAGGGCTCCAGAACCCCACAGGGCTTCGGCCTGCTGCCTTCGCTGCATGCGGTCTGCTCTCTCGCGTTCCGGAGTCTCTGGGGCGTATTTGGAATACGCTCGTCTGCTTCTCGCTGCTTGTGTTCTTTGCCGGAAGTCACTTTGCCGTCTTTCACCCCACCGGAGCAAACCAAAGCTACCCGACGTGGCTTCTCATAATCGAGTATTTTTTCTTTGTCGATGGCCTTATGGTGCTTATGCATTTTGCGCTGCTCGATAAGCGCCGTCTTCGTCGGCGATTCGCACTGCTCGACAGCTATCGCGGCAAGAAACTCGCGAAACTCTGGCTCAAGGCATTGGGTGTGCTGCTCCTATGCATGATCGTCATAGTCGCGGTTGCCAATGCGAGCGGCGTCGTCGATACCTCCGCTACCTAAAAGAAAAGGGCCCCATTGGGGCCCTTTGCAGTTGCACTTAGATGCGGTTCATCTGAGCGGCGACTTTGTTGTACCAGTCCTGCCACGTGGGCGGGCAGTACTTTTTGGCCGCAGCCGGGGTAAGGGGTGGAGCCGTAGTTGGCGCCCAGATAGGCAACGTGAGCGGAGATGCCCTCGCTCCAGCTGCCAAAGCTGCGCCAACCGCCGCCACGTGCACTCCAGCCCCAGGCGTTATAAGAATTGGCGCAATAAGCACCCTTGGTGCTCTCGATGCAGGCGATGGCGGGGGACCAACGGGGTCGTCGACACCGGTATTCCAAGCGGCGACGGCAAAGTTATAGCCTTGGCCTGCCATGGGGGAGCCGGCGAGATAATTGTCGATGCGGCTCGTCCACTCATTAATGAACGAATCGTAATCGGAGCTACCGGTATTGGAGTTGTTCACCGTGGTGTCGATGGTGGTGTTGGTGTTGGTGGCCTGACTGCTGGAATTGCTGCCGCTTACGCCCTCGCCCGAGAGCTTTTCGGCGGCAGCGGCCTTATCGGCCTCAAGCTTGGCAAGCTCGGCGGCATTTTCCTGCTCGGCTTTTGCCTGTGCCTCGCTGCGGAGCTGCTGGGCCTGCGCCAGCGCATCCTCGGCGTTTTTCTGCTCTGCCTCAAGCTGAGACTTGGCCTGCTGGAGCTCAGCCTTGTTCTGCTCGAGTTCGGTTTGCATGTTATTGAGCTCTTCGATCTCGTCGACGCTCGAGCTCGTGATCTGGTTGGTGTATTTGCAGGTCGTGATGAACTCACCCAAGCTCTGCGCGTTGACCAGGAAGCTCACGATGGGATTGGTGCCCTTCTGGTACTTGTACAGATCGCGCATGGCGGAGCTTGCCTTGGCCTGCTGCTCGGGAAGCTTGGCCTCGATTTCCTCGATGCTCGCCTCATTGGAGTCGATCTGCTTTTGCAGGTCGTCGAGTTTGGTGCGGGCGTCGTTGTAGGCGCTCGTGGCGGCTTCGATCTTCTGCTGGGCTGCGGAAAGCTGGTCCTGCGTTGCCTGCGAGGCGGCATACGCCGCAACGGGGGAGAGCATCGGCGTGGCCGTCAGCGCAACGGCGAGCGCGGCGCTCGTGATGATACGAGCCGGCTTCGACGCAATGAGCGCTGCGGTGCGATGATTCGAATGCTGCATCCAGTCCCTCTGCAATCAATCGTAGGTTATGGTTCGAACGGTATTCTACTACTGCTTTCGACCTCAACTTGAACCTTAAAAGGTTCCAAAGGGTCAAGTTGAACTTGAGGCTTTGGCTTTGACTCCTGCAGTTATGATGAATTGTTGAGAAACCATAGAGTTCAACTTTAACGTTACAGAGCCCTGTTTGAGAGGTGTTTTGGGCTGTATAAAGCTATCTCAACGTGGGGTTTTACAGCTACAGCGCGCCCTCCTGACGAGCCCGCTCAATCTCCTCGAGGGCCTCGGCGGGGGTGAACGAACAGGTGCCGTCGCCGAGTTTGACTACCGGATATCGTCGCCGGTATGGACCTCTCCGCCCTTTAGTACCACGCCAAAAACGCCCTCGTGGGGAAAGATGCAGTCGCCGGCGAGATAGTAGATGGCACAGCGTGTGTGGCAGACCTTGCCGATTTGGCTGATTTCGACAAGCACCTCGCTGCCAAGCTTGAGCTGCGTGCCCAAGGGGAGCGAGAGCAGATTGATGCCCTGGGTGGTGAAGTTCTCTCCAAAGTCACCCTCGTGCACATCGAGCCCGCGAGCCTGCGCCGTCTGGATAGACTCTGCAGCTAAAAAGGAAACCTTTCCGGCGGTGCCAATGCCCGGCGTGTGCGTCGGAGGCGAGGCCAAATTGCTCTATAACGGTGTCGTGCCCATCGGCGACGGGTGACTTACGCGTGCCTTTGTGCTTCGACGTGTTGATTGAGACGATGCGGGCGGGCCCGTTGTAAGCATCGTTTGCGGTGCGTAGGGGAGCTGCCGTTTGTGCGCGTTCCGCCAGCTCGTGCTTCGCGGCATTGAGGATGGGGTTATCGGTCGGATGGTCTTGGGGCACGTGCGCGCCTTTCGTTTGAGGATGTCAATACGCTGAATCCTACAACAATGGTAGGTTCATTGCCCATTGTCATACAACGGTGAGCGCCGTCTTCGTGCTGGCCTTCGTGCTGGACGATTGCGTCGATTGCCATAGATACGGTGGAGCTTTGGGCGTCGGCGGCTTGTCACGCTAAAATAAATCAGTTGCGCAAAGACCGCCCGTTGTGTGGGCAGTTCATGATAGGAAGTTTCCATGGCATTGCAGTTTACAGAGCGCGAGTTCATTCCCGTGCTGCTCGGTGGCGACATCAACGCCTATTCGGTGGCGCGCGCCTTCTACGAGGAGTACCAGGTCAAGAGTCTGGTCTTTGGCAAGTACCAGACGGGCCCCGCGTACCGCAGCCAGATTATCGACTACACGCCCAACGTGGATATCGATACCATGCCCGTGATGCTCAAAACCGTCAACGGCATTGCCCAAGCGCATGCCGACAAGACGATTGTCCTTGTGGGCTGTGGCGACAACTATGTTGCCCTCGTGGCTCAGGCCAAGGATGCTCATGAGCTGGCGGACAACATCGTCGCTCCCTACGCGTCCCTACAGCATGCTCGAGCAGTGCCAGAAGAAGGAGATCTTCTACGAGCTGTGCGAGAAGCATGGCGTGCCCTATCCGCACACGTTTACCTTTACCAAGGCGATGCTCAATGCCCAGGGTGAGGCGCCTGCCGAAGTGCTCGACCAGATCGATTTTCCCTACCCGATGATTCTGAAGCCTTCTGACGGCATCATGTGGTGGCAGCACGAGTTCGAGGGCCAGAAGAAGGCCTATGAGATTGCCGACCGTGCCGAGCTGGAACAGGTCATTCGCGACTCGTATGCCAGTGGCTACACCGACGACCTGATCTTACAGGACCGCGTGCCCGGTAACGACGAGTACATGCGCGTGCTCACCAGCTATTCCGACCGCAACGGCATGGTGCGCATGATGTGCTGGGTCACGTACTGCTCGAGGAGCATCAGCCTCACGGTGTCGGTAATCACGCCTGCATCATCACCGAGCCCAATGACGAGCTCATGGGCGGCGTGCGCAAGTTGCTCGAGGACCTTCACTTTGTGGGCTATTCCAACTTTGACGTTAAGTACGACGAGCGCGATGGCTCGTTTAAGTTCTTCGATTTCAACACGCGCCAGGGTCGCAGCAACTACTACGTTACCAACAGCGGCTTTAACGTTGCCAAGTATGTGGTGGACGAGTATGTGTTCAACCGCCCGTTTGAGCCGGAGTTTGTGACGGCGCAGGACGAGGCCCTGTGGATGGTCGTCCCCATGGGCGTCGTCGACAAGTACGTCAAGGATCCCGAGCTGCGCGCTAAGGTGCATCGCCTGGACAAGGAGGGCAAGGGCGCCGACCCTTCGTTTATGAAGGGCGACTTTGTCTTTAACCGCTGGTTGCGCATGTGGCACACTAAGCTGCGTCATTTTAAGCTGTTCAAGACGTATTACAAGTAGATGAGTGCGGCGCCCGTCCGGTTTGCATCGGGCGGGCGCGGGTATGATACGCGCAATTGCGCAAGCGTCACCAAGGAGGCGGCGATGGAAAAGCTGGGAGTTATCGGCGGCATGGGCGCCGAGGCCACGTCGTATTACTACGACCAGGTGGTGCGTCATACGGCTGCTGCCTGCGATCAGGAACATATCGACATGGTGGTACTCTCCAGGTCGACCATGCCCGACCGCACGCTGGCCATTAAGACCGGCGAGCATGCCAAACTGCTGGCGACCATGAAAGAGTGCGCCCAGGCACTCGAGTCGCTGGGCTGTGCACACATTGCCATTCCCTGCAACACGTCACACTACTTCTATGACCAGATCCAGTCGTTTACGAAGGTGCCGATTATCCACATGCCGCGTGAGTCGGTGCGCTATGCTCTGGCCGGTGCGGTGATGGGGGAGTGCGAGTTCGACCCCAACCTGAGTATGCCGGCCGAGCCGGTGCGCAAGATTGGCATCATGGGCACCGACGGAACCGTGGGCGCGGGCGTCTACGGCCGCGAATGTGAGGCCGCGGGCGTTGAGGTCGTCTATCCCAGCGAGAAACGTCAGAACGATGTGATGTCGCTTATCTACGATGATGTGAAGGCCGGACGCGAGCCTGATATGGATAAGTTCGACCGCGTGATGTGGGAGTTCGCCCGTAGCGGCTGCGACCGCGTCATTCTGGCCTGCACCGAGCTATCGGTGCTGCAAAAGTACCGAGAGATGCCCGAGATCACCCTCGATGCGATGGATGTCCTGGTACGCGAGTCCATCATTCGCAGCGGCGCCCCCTACCGCCTGTAGCCCTCGACCTGCCAAAAAGGGACAGGTTTATTATGGTAGGTTTTATCTGGTGAAACAGTAAAGGCCTCGGCTCGTTTGGTGCGAGCCGAGGCCTTTTGCGTTGGGCGGTTGCTGTCGGTGGTGAACTAGAACAGGAAGCCGATGACGATGAGGGCGATGCTGACGATGAGCACGGCGATGTCCAGGCCCTTGATGGGGTAGCGCTTGTACGAGCTGGCGCGCGTGCGCAGATAGAAGCCGCGCTGTTCTGCCGCCAAGGCTGTGGCATCGGTCTTGCCCACACTCGAGATGAGCAGCGGCACGCACAGTGGCAGCATGAGCTTAAGCTTCTTGATGGGGTTCTTGGTGTCGTACTCGACGCCGCGTGCGGTCTGCGCCTCCATGATGGCGTTCATCTCCTGACCAAACACCGGCACAAAGCGCAGCGCCGTGGTAAAGGTGAAGGCATAGCGATACGGTACGTGCAGCACCTCGACGCAGGCGTTGGCAAGGTCGTTGAGCTTGGTCACCATGAGCATGAGGATGAGTGGTAGCGCCACACCCAGCAGGCGCAGACAGGCCTTCGATCCCGTGATGAGGCCCGTGTCGGTGATAAAGCTCCACACCACGTTGCCATCGCGCATAAAGGCCAGCTGGAGCACCAGCATGATAAGCGCGAGCGGAATCAGCAACTTGAGCAGCGAGAACAGACGGTCGACGACGCCGGCATAGGTACCCAGTGCAAGGGTGAGTGCCAAAAAGCCCAGCAGTGCCACGTAGGTGTCGGACAAAAAAGATGCCGACGATGATGGCGGCGGCGAGGCCCAGTTTGACGACGGGGTTCAGGCGATGCAGCAGCGTATCGCCCGGCATGTAGTCGATGACGTTAACCACGGTGGACCATCTCCTTGGTAATTCGAACGACATCGGTGACCTCGCTCACCTGCGCAAAAGCGGGCGAGACGGAAGATGCCAGACGGCGCGAGAGTTCAATAACCTGGGGAGGCTCCACGTAGGCACGCCGCATGAGTTCGATGTTCGAGAACAGCTCGTGCGTGCGGCCGCGGTCGAGGATGCGACCGTCGGCCATTACCACGATGCGCTCGGCAAAGTCGGAGACGACTTCCATATCGTGGCAGACCATGATAACGGCGCAACCGCGCTCGGCCATGGTGCGCACCGTTTCCATGACGGTCATGCACTCGCGGTAATCAAGGCCGCTCGTGGGCTCGTCGAGCACGACGATCTTGGGCTCAACCACTACGACGGAGGCAAGCGCCACCATTTGTCGCTGACCGCGCGAGAGCGAGAAGGGCGCCTCGTCGGCCGGCAAGCCAAAGCGGTCGATGACGAGCTGGGCGCGACGCAGCGCCTCGGCACGGTCGATGCCGGCAAGCTCCAGGCCAAAAGGCGACCTCGTCGAGCACGGTGTCCTTGCAGATCTGGCGGTCGGGGTTTTGGAAGAGGGTCGCGACCTCGCGAGCGATGCGGCTCGTGGGAACGGCTGCGGTATCCAGTCCCGTGACGCGCACGCTGCCCGAGGCGGGCTTAAGCAGGCCTGTGAGCAGTTTGGTGAGCGTGGTCTTGCCGGCGCCGTTTTGGCCGACGATGCCCACGAGCTCGCCGGGATAGAGGGTCAGGTTGAGGTCGTGTGGACGGCGGCGCCGCCATTGGGATAGGCAAACTCAACATGATCGAAGGTGAGTACGGGTTCGGCGTCCTTGGCATGAGGGCGCAACGACGGTGCATGCGGGGAACCGGCGGGCGCCTGGGCTTCGATAGCCGCGCGTGCGGGGTCGACGATGCCCGAAATCATGCGCTCGGCCTCATCGACATCCAAGCAGGGGGGGTACCGCTTACCAGGCCATCGGCCTCGAGGCTATTGAAGATACGCGTGACGCGAGGGCAGTCGACGCCGATGGCACGGAGCTCGTCGGTATGCGCGAAGACCTCGTGTGGCTCGCCCTGTAGCGCGATTTCGCCATGATTGAGCACGAGCACGCGGTTGCAGTACTCCGAAAGCAGGGCGACTTTTTGCTCGACGACGACGATGGTGATGCCGAGTGCACGGTTGGCCTCACGCAGCGTCTCGAAGACCAACGTGGAGCTGGCGGGGTCGAGTGCCGCGGTGGGCTCGTCGAGAACCAAGACGCGCGGACGCATGGCGAGGATGGCGGCGATGGCTACCTTTTGCTTCTGTCCGCCCGAGAGGGTGGCGATCTCGCGGGCGCGCAGGTCGCTGATGCCGACGGTCTCGAGCGTTTCGCTCACGCGCTGCTCGATCTGGTCGTGGGGAACGCCAAAGTTCTCGAGGCCAAAGAGCATCTCGTCCTCGACGACCGAAGCGACCATCTGCGTGTCGATATCCTGCAGCACACTGCCGACGATTTGCGACACGTCGGTCAGCGAGACTTCGCAGGTGTCGTGGCCGTCAACCATGACGGACCCAAAAAGAACGTGCCGGTGTAGTGGTGGGGCACGGCACCCGACAGGCAGGCGGCAAGCGTAGACTTGCCGGCGCCTGAGGGCCCGATGATGCCGATGAAATCTCCCTTGTTCACGCTGAGCGAGATGTGGCTGAGCGCCTGCTCGGTCTGCGTGCCATAGGAGAACGAGACATCGTCGACGTTGATGATCGTTTCCATGGATACCTTTCATAGTCATTGGGGACGTTCTTTAATGACTAGTCGTTTAAGAACGTCCCCAAAAGCTAGTCGTTTGGGACAGTCTTTGATGGTGAAGCACGGAGACGGCTTTACGAGGGGCCCCAGGTTGGCGCGAAAGAGGAGCGAAGCGTACTTGGGTACGCGAGCGACGAATGAACGCCAAGATGGGGTGGCTCGTAAAGCCGAGCGGGTTAGTTGAGCCTAAGGGCCTTCTGGATGGGCAGGTAGAGGGCGCCGACCAGAATGGCGTTAAAGACGGCGGTCATGGCGACGACGGGCAACATGGCGGCGGCGAGCTCGCCGACCACGCCGAGCATGGCCATCTTGATGACCATGAAGATGACGCCGGAGACAAAGGTGGTCAGGAAGGTTGCGACAATGGCGATGGCTGGCTTGACCTGACCGTTCTTGCCGGCGGCGTTGACGATGCCGGCCATGAGCATGGCGGCGATGCCCTCGGCGGCAAAATCGACGAACGGCGAAGTGGTGGTGATCTGGATTACGGCAGCCGAGATGAGGCCAATGACGAGCGCCTGGCCGATGTTGGGGCGAACGACCAGGATGGTGAGGCAGAAGGCCGAGATGATGAACTCGGGGCTGATCATGCCGCCCGAGATGCCCGAGATTGCCTTGCCGACGGTGAAGTTGAGGATGAAGCCGGCGGCGAGCAGGATGGCGAGCAGGACGAGGGCGCGGACATCGAGTTTGCCGCGGTCGGCGGTCTGGACGGTGCGGGGCTGGGCGGCGGTGGTGTTCTGAGACATGGTGAAAATCCTTTCGGAAGGGGAGTGCAAGAGAAAAGCGGAGGCGCGTGATGCGAATGCGATCGGGCTCGAGATAGAAAAAGGCCCCCGGTCGAAACCGGAGGCCTTCCAATCACCTAGAGCGCAAAAACAGGCATGAGAGACTCACTGTCGCCCGATCGTATTCGCATCACGCCACCACCAGTTGTTGAGAGACGTCATCGTGTTCTTCATGTTGGTGGCTCCTTTCGTGATACCGTGGCGCGGTCGCACCTAGTTGCTGTTGCGCTGCACTATAGCACAGCGAAGTGTGTACGGGGGAATCTTTTTTGAAAAGATTTCAGGCGGGTTTCCCGTCGGTCAATAAGAGCGGGCTAAGCGGGGTGAGGTGACTCATGTGCCCCGCCCGCTCAGCTAGGACATGAGGGTCTTAGGCCTTCTTGCGACGATAGATCACGTAGGCGCAGACACCGATGATGACGACGGCGCCAACGGCCATGGCGGCCATGTTGTTGCCCTCGGACTTCTCCTCGGCGGCCTCTTCCTCTTCGGCCTCGGGCTCGGCCACGTCCTCATCGGAAAGGGCCTCGTCGGCGTAGGTGATGGACTCGACCAGGCAGTCGTTGTCAGCATCGTAGTCACTCGGGACGAACTCCTCGGAGAAATCGCCCTCCTTGAGGTAGTCGCGCATCTCCTCGAGCATGGCCTTGCACTTAACATAGGTGTTCTTGGTTGCAGCCTTGCCGGCCTTGTTGGCCAGGGCGGTACGGGCCTCGGTGCCTTCTTCGGCCTGCATGGCCTCGTCGACGGTCAGGTTCTGCTCGATGAGTTCCTTCTGCAGGGCGTCGAGATAGGCGCGGACGCCGGTGGCGCAGTGGTCGCGGTTCTCATAGGCGAGCGTGTTGATGTCCATGAGGACGTAGTTGATGGAGTTCTTGGGCTCCTCGTTGTTCACGACGTCTTCCTCTTCGCAGTGATCGAAGGAGACATCCTGATCGCTGAAGTAGGGGCTGACCTCGGTGAGCAGTGCGGAGTAGAAGGGGATGGCGACGGAGAATTCGGCGTTGGAGAGCATCTCCCACTGAATGGTCGCGATCTCGGGGTCCATGCCCTGACGGATCTGGAAGGTGTGGATCTCGGTGTTGCGGTTGGAGCCGATGGCATAGGCGCCGTCGGTGTTGGCGTTGAGGCCGGCGATATTCTCGCCGCGAGCGGCGAAGGAACGAATCATCTCAAAGGTGTTCCAGTCGGACTTGCCGGGCTGGAAGAACAGCGGCTGCATCTCGTGGACCAGGGCGCCGGTCGTGGCGCGAGCCTCTTCGCGCTCGTCCTGACGATCTCGTAGTCGGTGCCCTCGGCAAGCGGAGCCATGAAGTAATCACGACCCTCGGATATAGCGCGACCACTGGTGCATACCGGCCTCGCTAATCTCCTCGCCGTAGGTCTTGGCGACGTCGAACTTGCCGTCGGTGTACTCGGCAAAGCCCTTCTCCTTAGGCATGGACTCGATGCCTTCGGAATGGAGACAGTTCTCGGTGTCAATCGAGGTCGACGTTATAGGTGAGGTTGCCGATGTTGGGGTTGAGCGAGGCGATGTCATCGGCGAGCTTCATAGCAATCCACTGATGGCCGGAAAGCGCGGCGAACAACCAGGTCTCGGTGCTGTCGGCGATGATGATCTGGTCGTTGGAGCAGACGCCCTGCTCGTCGATCAGGCTGCCGATGAGCTCGACGCCCTCGCGGGCCGTGGCGCTCGCCCAGGATGACGCTGGCATAGCTGTATTCGCCAATGCCAGTCTCCTCGGTGATGGGGTCGGCCTCTTCGGCCTTCTCGTTATAGGAGGTGCTCAGCGTGGCAGAGCAGGAGACGCCCTTCTCGTTGATGCCTGCCTCGGAATATGCGTCGTAGCGATCTTCCCACTGCGAGGGGTTGTCGCGAACGAAGGTGTAGCGGTAGGTTGCGCCCTTGGACTTGTACTCAAAACCGGACTCGACCGAGGTGTACTCGTTGCCGTCCTTGTGTGCGGGCTCAATGCCAAAGTGCTTGACATAGCGCGGACCGAAGTCCTCGGAACGGCCGTAGTACGTGTTGCCGTCTGCCGTGAGCTTGCTGCCCATGTAGATCTGGGTGCAGGCGAGTGCCGAAGTCGGCATGGCCATGATGGCCGTTGCTCCAAACGCAAGGCCGCAGCCGAGCTTTTTGAGCGTGTTGACAGGATGAGTAAAACCTCATAATCCCTCCCAACCGTTGAAACCCCGCGGAACCGTGCAGGATTTCAGCTAATAAATACATCTATTAGCCTATAGGAAGTCTCAATAGTATTCATCTATTTCGATGAAATACTCGATGAGCGTCCTAAAATATGCGATGAGCGGACAAGAATACTCATTATCTAGCTTTATTTAAATAAAGACGCCCTGCAATTACTGTACCTGAATAAAGCGCCTTGCACGGGGCACAAAGAAAAATCCCCCGCTGTCGTGCAAATGCATAAACAACAGGGGAGACGATAATTGGATGAATATCATACCAATGTGGAATTACTTCTTCCGGCGGTGGATCACGTTGATCGCATAGCCGACGAGCATGGCCAGAACGATGATGATAAAGCCGAGCAGGGGATTGTCGTTCATGGGGTCCTCCTATTTTCCGAGCGGGGAGAATTCGTCGACGATGAGGTCGAGGCATTGCGGAAGCGCGCGGGCTCCAAAGACGCCCGAGTTGCTGGAGATGATCTCGCCATCGAACTGCATGCCCAGCGACGGCGTGCAGGTGATTTTGGCTTCCTTGGTCTGGATGATCTTGAACTGCGGACGGCCGAGCACCTTGCCGGCGGGGTCGAGCGCGGCGGTGATCACAGTGGGCAGGAGCTGGACGGTTTTTACGGGCTCGATGACCGCGATGTCGACCATGCCGTCGTTCATGCGGCAGTCTGGGAACAGGTTGATGTCGTTTTGGATGACCGAGGTGTTGCCTGCCATGCAGCAGATGCCGTCGAGCTCCTCGACAATGCCGTCATGCTCAATCGTAAAATGCGCCACCGTGGGGTTGGGTGTGGCGAGCGCCGACAGGAAATAGGCGATCTCGCCGATGTCGTTTTTGGCGGGGGCGGCCTTCATCATGATCTCGGCGTCGAAGCCCGAGCCGGCGATGATGATAAAGCCGTGGCGCTTCTCGTTGCCGTTCTCGTCGAGCCAAAAGAGCTCGCCCATGTCCACTTTGACCGTGCGACCGGCGCGGCAAGCCTTGGCAAGCGCCGCTGCCTCGGGGGCATTGCCGATGTTGTTGAAGAACAGGCAGGCTGTGCCGGAGGGGAAGACGAGCGTGGGGACACCGCATCCGCGCATCTGGTCGAGCACGTTGGAGACGGTGCCGTCGCCGCCCGAAACGACCACGCGATCAAACTCGCGCACGTCTGCCACGGCGTCCTCGGGCTCCATGCCATCGCCGATAAAACGCATCACGACCTCGTCGCCGCCCTGCGCGAGGGCGTGCGTGAATGCGTAGATTTCATCTGAGCTGGGGCCCGATGCCGGGTTGTGGATGATAAGGCAGCGCATACTTACGTTCCCGTTCTGTGACTAACCGAGTATAGTTGTAAGGCAATGCCGATATCCTACCCGTGTTTTCGGGCCTAACCTTATTCGATGGGTTGATATGTACATTTCCACACATCAGGCTCTACTCGACTTTTGCCAGCGCGCCCGTGAGTTCGACGCGATTGCCGTCGATACCGAGTTTTTGCGCGAGCGCACGTTCCATCCGCGCCTGTGCCTGGTTCAGATTGCCACCCCTGCCGAGAGCGTCGCGGTCGATCCTTTGGTGATCGACGACCTGTCGCCGCTGGCCGAGCTTATGGCCGACGAGAGCGTGACCAAGGTCTTCCACGCCTGCTCGCAGGATATGGAGGTCATGCTCCATACCGTGGGCGTGCTGCCGCGTTCCATTTTTGACACGCAGGTGGCCGCCGCCTTTTTGGGCGAGCGCCAGCAGATTTCCTACGGCGCGCTCGTGCAGACGTTTTGTGGCGTCTCATTGCCCAAGACCGAGTCGCTGACCGACTGGTCGCGCCGCCCGCTGACGATAAGCAGGTCGAGTACGCGATCGATGACGTCAAGTACTTGATCGTCGCCTATACCGAGATGATGAGCCGCCTGCGCGAGCTGGGCCGGGTGGACTGGGTGCTCGACGAGTTGCGTCCGCTGGCCGACGAGTCGCACTACCGTGCCGATCGCCATGAGGCGTTCCGCAAGGTCAAGCGCATCAACTCGTGTAGCCGTCACCAGTTGGGCATCGCACGCGAGCTTGCCGCTTGGCGCGAGGACCGCGCCGAGCGCCGCAACATCCCGCGCAAGTGGGTCATGTCCGACGATACGCTGCTGGCCCTGGTTAAACGTAATCCCGTTCGTGTTGAGGAGTTCCGCAGCATTCGCGGTACCGACCAGCCATGGGGGAGCGCGACGTGGACGGCGCGCTCATGGCCATTAAGCGCGGTGCGAGCTGCCCACACGATCGCCTGCCGCTCATGGTGCGCGGGCACCGTCAGATTTCGCCGGAGTTGGAGAGCGTGACGGACCTGATGTATGCGCTCATTCGCCTGGTTGCCGAGCGCTCGGGCGTGGCGACCTCGGTCATTGCCTCGCGCGATGACCTGGCCGACTATATTGAGCATCCCGAGCAGAGCCCCCTGCGCGAAGGCTGGCGCTTTGAGCTCGTGGGTTCGCGTCTGGACGATCTGCTTTCCGGCAATATGGGGCTCACCGTGAAGGACGGAAAGATTGAACTGTTATAGGGAAGCCTAGCCGGCTGAGTGGGTAGAATGCCTCCAACGTGTAACTCGATTCGGAGGAATTCGCATGCCTTATTACTATGGATACGGCTTTGGCATTGACCCGCTGTACCTGCTGGTTGTTCTTGTCTGCACGGTGCTTGGCCTTGCCGCGCAGAGCTATATCAACTCGACGTACAAGACGTGGTCCAAGGTTCGCTCGGACGGCGACACGGGTGCCACGGTCGCTCGTCGCATGCTCGATGCCAACGGTTGCAACGCCGTGGGTATCAAGGGCGTTGCCGGCGAGCTCACCGATCATTACAACCCGCAGGACAACAACCTGTATCTGTCGGATGCCAACCGTTCGGGCGGGTCGGTTGCAAGCGTTGCCGTGGCCTGTCACGAGGCGGGCCATGCTGCCCAGCGTCAAAGTGGTTATGCCATGATGAAGGTACGTACCGCTTTGGTTCCCGTCGTCAACTTTACCCAGAACACCTGGACGATCGTGCTGCTCATGGGCCTGTTCATGAACATCGCGGGGCTCACGACCCTCGCGCTGGTCTTCTTCTCGTTTAGCGTGCTGTTCCAGCTGGTTACGCTGCCGGTCGAGATCGATGCCAGCCGACGCGCCGTGGCGTATATCGAGCAGTCGGGCATGAGCTCCAAGCAGGTCAACGGTGCCAAGAAGGTCCTGACGGCGGCCGCGCTCACCTACGTGGCGGCGGCGCTCACCTCGATTATTCAGCTGCTCTACCTGATGGCTCGCTACAACAGAAACTCCAACCGATAACAAGTTGGCTTGACAGGCGCCGCGGAGATTCTTGTCCCCGCGGCGCTGTACTATGTGTTGGACTTGAATCTGCGCAGGGGCGAAGCCCTTGTGCACGATGACGAAAGGGGGCTGCGTGGCAGGCTGGAATCTGACCGGCAATACCGTTTCCGCCGAGTTCGACGGATCGGACGAGCAGGAGCGCAAAGAGCTCAGCGTGAGCCAAGCGGTGGAGATCGCCGCCGGCGCGCTCGATGCCATTCCGCAGTTGAGCGTTTTGGGTGAGGTCACGGGTTTTCGTGGTCCCAATGCCCGAAGCGGCCACTGCTACTTCCAGATTAAGGACGACTCGGCGGCCGTCGACTGCATCATCTGGAAGGGCGCCTACCTTAAGCGCACCTTCGATCTGCGCGACGGCATGCAGGTAAGCTTTAAGGGCAGCTTCAATCTCTACAAGCCTACGGGTCGCATGAGCTTTGTCGCTCGCTCATTCTCGCTGGCGGGGGAGGGCCTGCTGCGTCAACAAGTGGCGCAACTGGCCGAAAAGCTCCGCCGCGAGGGCCTGATGGACGAAGCGCGCAAGCGCCGTATCCCGGTGTTCTGCTCACGCGTGGCGGTCGTCACCTCGCTTTCGGGCGCCGTGATCGACGACGTCAAGCGTACGCTGCGCCGTCGCAACCCGCTCGTCGAGCTTGTCTGCGTGGGCGCCAAGGTTCAGGGCGAGGGCGCTCCGACAGAGCTTATTGAAGGTTTGCGCCGCGCCGCTGCCATTACGCCGGCGCCCGATTGCATTTTGCTGGTGCGTGGCGGCGGCTCCTTCGAGGACCTCATGACCTTTAACGACGAGGAGCTTGCCCGTGCGGTGGCGGCTTGCCCCGTGCCCGTGGTGACCGGCATTGGCCATGAGCCCGATACCTCGATTTGCGACATGGTGAGCGACCGTCGCGCCTCCACGCCAACGGCAGCGGCAGAATCGGTGGCGCCGGCTATGACGGAGTTGGCCGACGTGCTCGAGACGCGCCATCAACGTCTGGGTGCCGCGATGGCTTCGATGATCGGGTCGGATCAGGTCGATCTGGAAATGCTCGACCAGCGCGGTCGTCGTGCCTGGGACACCTATACGGCTCGTTTGGTTGACGCGCTCGATGCGGCCGCGTGCCGCCCGTGCCTCAACGATCCAACGTTTATGGTCGAGCGTCGCGAGTCCGAGCTTGCGCTGACTGCCGATCGACTGTCGGGCGCCATAACGCGTTCGGTTGGGGCCTTCCGCTCCAACTTCGAGCGTCTGCCCGAGCGCTTGATCGCAAGCACCTCGGGGCTCGATGGCAAACGCCATGCGCTCACGCTTGCGAGTTCCCGTCTGGAGCATCAGGGGCGCACAATGCTCAACAAGTCAGCTTCCGACTTGGGCCGTGCAGCGGCTTCGCTCGATGCCCTGTCGCCGCTCAAGGTACTTGCCCGCGGCTATTCCATCGCGTACAGCGATGATGGTGTGCTACGAGCGCCAAGAGCTTTAAGCCCGGCGATGCCATCCGCGTGCGTATGGCAGACGGCAACGTGGCTGCAACGGTCGATACGGTCGAGTAACCCGCGTTTCATAGCGATAAACCTTTAGGAAAGGAAACAGATATGGCAGAGAAGACCCCGGTCGAGCAGCTTACGTACAAGCAGGCCTCGCAGGAGCTGGAGCTCATCATCCGCAGCCTGGAGTCGGGCGATATGGAGCTCGAGGAGTCGCTCGAGAGCTATACCCGCGGCGTCGAGCTCCTCAAGAGCCTGCGCACCCGCCTGTCCGATGCCGAGCAGAAGGTCTCGGTGCTTCTTAAGGACGTCGACGGCAACGACGTGCTCGCCGACGGCGAAGCCGCCAACACGGACGACAACCTCTCGTTCTAACCATCTCGCAGTCCACTTTGGGGTAGTCTTTTTGGGACGTGTCTCTATAATTATGTCAACCGCGTGCTTCGCGCCATTTCGGCATGACGCATTCGGGCGCCCGGCGCCCCCGCTTCCCCTTTGGTTGATCCCGCCGCCCGCTAGGCCGCGTACGGGACGGCGTCGCGCATGATCGCGTAGATGACCTTGAGCCTCTTCCTCGCGACCGCCTTCAGCGCCTTGCCGTGCCTCATCCCCCTCGCCCTGCACTCCCCGTAGTACCTCCCGAACCTGTTGTCCGTGCCGATGAGGGAGTTGCAGTTGAATATGAGCAGGTTCTTGAGCTGCCTGTTCCCGCCGCGCTGCGGCGACGTCGACCTGATGCTGCTCCCGGAGCGCCTGTCGGACGGCGCCACGCCGCAATAGCTCGCGAGCTCGTCATGCCCCCTGAACGCGGATATGTCGATCGACGTCACCAGCGCCGCGGCGGTCTTGGGGCCGATCCCGGGCACCGTGAGGAGGCACTCGTAGACCTCGTCGCCCGCCAGCGAGTCGGCCACGAGCGAGTCGAGCTCCCCGATGTCGGCGTCGAGGGAGGCTATCTCCCGGGCGAGCATCCGGACCGCGACGTCCTCGCCGGCCGGGAGCGGCCTTCCCGAGCGCGACGAGGCCAGCAGCGCCACCCAGAGCCTCGGCCCCCGCGGCGGGGCGCCCGCGGGCGGCGCCCGAGAACCTGCGCCAGCCGGCGGCCGAGCACCCGGCGGCCCCGCCGAACTCGGCCAGCACCGACACCTGCCAGCGGCTCGACGGGTCGACCGCGCCCTCGAGCGCGGGGTCGGCCTCGAGCAGGGTCGCGCGCAGCCTGTTCTTCGCGCGGGTCCTGGCGGACGACGCGAACTCGCGCTGCGACGACAGGATCCGCAGCGAGGCGGCCCCCTCGGGCTCCTCGGGCGCCGGCCTGAGGGCGCCGGGCACGCCGAGCGCGGTGCGCGCGATCACCTCGGCGTCGATGGCGTCGGTCTTCGCGATGCCGGGGAACATCCCGCGGGCCTGCTTCTCGGCATATCCTGGCAGGTAGGCGCAGGGGTTCCCGTGCGCATGGGCGCGCGCGAGGACCAGCGCGCCGATGTTTCGCCTCTGGTCGACGACGACCAGCGCGCCGGAGCCGGCCCGCTCGAGCAGCCGGTCGATGTCGTCGGGCCTGTTGGCCAGCTCGGCCCTGAAGGCGACGCCCCCTCCCGCATCGAGCGCGCACGCGCTGTGCGAGCTCTTCCCGACGTCGATCCCCAGGTAGGCCACGGGCGTCTCTGCTGCAGGCATGGTGTATCCTCTCCCTTGAGCCGGCCGTAAGCCGCGGAAGCGACACCCACATTACCCGGCCGTGGCCCGGTCCGGGCCCGGCACATCTCTATCAGTCGTTCCCCGCGGCCCCTCCCGCCCCGGCGGCAACACGTCCCGGGCCCTCTACGGGGCAGGGGCTGACGGCCGTCCGGGGCGGTCGGCCAGCGACCACCGGTACGGCTCAATCGTATAACCATGCAACGGAAAAGAGCCGCCCTTTCGGACGACTCAAACTGTAATGGGGCTTTTTTGACTACCTCTTGTCGGCTGCCTCGCCGAGCACTTGCGTTTGCGAAAAAGTAGTCAAAAAAGCCCCGTCGCAAAAAGACTACCCTGGTGGCTTGGCCATTGGAGGTGAATGTTGCTTGCCTTTTGGCGTGTTAGGTGAGTTGAGGCGCTATCGCTGGTCGATTTCACCGGGTTCAACCATTATTTCTAGCGTGTGTAAATATTCATCTTGATTGTCAGATATGTATTCGCTTACATACCAGAATTCTAGAAGAGGCCCTGCGGCAATGAGATGATTCTGGTCCATGAATTCATTCATTTCCCTCCATATTGTCGGCGTTATTTCTGCAGGTCCGGTGGTTGTCCTGCAAAGATAGTCGCCTTCTGGGAAAATCTCGTACCCTTTATCGTCGATTGATCCGAGTGAAAGCAGCGTCTTCTCTGCTACCAGGCAACCGTCGGCGCTTCTGCGCGATGGGTCAAGGATGAAGCATGGAACCGTGTGTATCGAATCGATTTCCATCCCGAGTTCTTTCATGCGCTTAATGGTGGCGTAGGGAATTATGTCGCCGCTTAGATCATCCTCGCTTACGATGACATATCCTCGGGGTCCCTTATGAACCACCCTCGACTGTTTTTCCTCGCGTGCTCTTAACGACATGGATATGTTCTGCATGCAATGCTCGATCTTTCGGCGCCGTTGCGATAGTTTTGCTATGGCTGCGTCGATGCTATCAAGTTCGTTGCTGAACAGTTCAAAGCTCGTTTCGAGTGAATGGTTATCTAGGAAAGATCTGATTTCGCTAAGCGTGTAGTTCATATTGAGCATTGACATGATGATGTTGAGTCTGCCGAAATCGTCCTTCCTGTATTCACGGTAGGCATTCGCCCCGCGCTTTGGGGCAACTAAACCAATTGCCTCGTAATAGCGAAGAGTGTCTGCGCTTACGCCGTAGAGGCCGGCCGTCTGCTTGATATTAAGGGAAAACTCGCGTTCCATGTCACACCTTCCGACTGCCCTAGGGCCACTCAAAACCTTGGAGCTATTCTAATGTTTGTTACTCCGTCATTGTCGGGCAAGCGGTCGTTTTGACGAGGTGAACGGTCTTAAGCGCTTGGTATCCAGCTGGTATTCCATCGAAACACGTCGTTGACCTTTGACTTTCTCCAAATTCTAAGATGGTTTCAAGTCAGCTAGCTTAAATCATATCGATCTAGCATCTTAATTGTGAGGAAGGACAAGCAATGAAGGTCAAGACTAGGACGGGTATAGTTTCGGGCAAGACGCTCGAAAACGGGGTTGAAGCTTTTTTGGGCATTCCCTATGCAAAGCAGCCGGTAGGTGATCTTCGTTGGCGTGCCCCTGAGCGCCTTGATGATTCCGATGAGGAAATTGAATGCGTGGAATTCGGGCATTCTGCCAGGCAATTTATCGATGAAGTTGAACTCGCTTCGCTTCATGAGCAAGGGGAGGATTGCCTGAGCCTTAACGTGTGGGTCAGGGGACACGCACGCAAGAACCTTCCTGTCATGGTATATATCCATGGTGGTGCCTACTTCTCAGGTGGATCTGCCGACCCGCTATATAACGGCTCCAATTTTGCGGCAGCGAAGGATGTCGTTATTGTTTCGATTAACTACCGTCTGAACTTGTTTGGGTCGCTGCTGCTCGATTGCCTGCCGGGCGGAGAGGACTACAAAGACGCCGGCTATCTTGCCATTCTTGATCAAATCCGTGCGCTCGAGTGGGTGCATGAGAATATTTCGGCCTTCGGCGGTGACCCCAATTGTGTCACGCTTTTCGGTGAGTCGGCAGGCTCTTCCAGCCAGGCTCTTCTTTCCATATTGCCAGAGGCAAATAAGTATTTCCAACGTGCGATTTTGGAGTCCGGCCCTATCCAGCTTTATAAGACCCGCGAGCGCGGCGAGTACTTTGCTCGGGAGTTCGCCGAAATCATGGGATGCAAAACCGCCCAAGAGCTCTTAGCGAAGTCGGCAGACGAGCTCATTGAGGGCATGCAGGTGTGGTGCGATCGTCATACCTACGAAGTGTCGCTAATTTTCTCGCCGGTTTGCGACGGGTCTTTTCTTCCCAAGAAGCCGATGAAGGCCTGGGCGGAGGGCGCAGCCAAGGATATCGATATCATGATTGGATGTACCGAGGACGAGTTTACTTATTTCCATTTCTATTTCGATGACCTTCCCGGATTCTGGCACGGCCAATTCCCGATTCATTTTGATGATCAGATTGATATCGATTACTGGGAGCAAGCATATCGAAAGGCATGGCCTGAGCGCGATTTTGCCGAGAATTACACCAATTTTATGAACTCAACCGGTTTCTTTGTCGGCACCGACCTTATGGCTGAAGAGCAGTCGGCGTTTAAGCCCGTGTACAACTATTTGTTCCGTTATAAATCTCGTGTCGAGGGAATGGGTTCTTGCCACGCAATCGAGGTGCCGTTCGTTTTCAAGAATCTTGATACCGCGAGTGGTCTGATGTTTACGGGTGACAATCCTCCAGCGCATCTCGCGGATGAAATGAACGATGCGTGGTTCAGCTTTGCGAAGACGGGCAAACCGTTTGTTGAGGGCAAGGCACCATGGGACCCCTATACCGCTGAGAACCACATTCATATGGTAATTGACGAAAACGAGTGGAAGCCGGTGCATTCGCTGCATGCCAAAGAAGATTCGGTGTTCCGTCCTATGTACGAGGTACTACTCAACGATTAGTGAAAGAAGCCGCAATGGAGTGGGCTAATTAGCCCCATTGAATTCAGCTTGAACTATCCTTGCGTAAGGAGAAAGAAATGGCTCAAGAAGAAAAGCTATCGGGTTATCGGTGGATGATCTTATTCGTAGTTTGCCTCATTTGCTTCATGGCAAACTTCATGCAATATCAGGTTTCAGCATGGGGTGTCGTCGTGATGACGACTCTCGGCATCGATGCCGGTGGGCTTACCAATCTCATGTTGATGCCGATGCTCACCGCTGTGTTTTTGTCGATTCCTGCAGGATCTCTTGCTGATCGCTACGGCGTTAAGCTTGTCGTGTCAATTGGCATGGTGCTTTCTGCTGTAGGCGGCTTTCTGCGTTATTTCATGATTAATGACTTTACCGTGCAGATCGTTTCGATGTTTATGATCGGCTTTGGCATTGCGGCGCTCAATGCCAATCTGGCAAAGGTGCTGGGTTCCTGGTTTAAACAGCAGACCTCCCTTGCCGTGGGAGTTTTCTATGCTGCTTCATGTGTGTCCATCGTGATAGCCCAGGCATTCAGCACTTATTTTCCTACGCTTGACGTGTCTTATCTGGTCGCTGCTATTGCCGAAGCTGTAACTGCTGCGCTGTGGATCTTCTTTATGAGGAACGTCCCGGAGGGCGAGCCCATGCCCGAGCCCGAGCCGGTTATGAAGTACATTAAGATTGCCGCTAAGTCGCGCGGCGTTTGGTGCATTGCCTTGGCTTATGGTCTTACCCTCGCTTCAACCACGGCATATTGCGCAATTCTGCCGTCTGCGCTTGAGCTCGTTCGCGGCGTTGATACTGCCACCGCTGGATCTATGGCAGCAATTATTACAGTTGGTAGCTTCTTTGCTTGTTTTGCGGGACCGGCTGCCGTCCTCAAGCTCGGTAAGAATAAACCGTTTCTCATTGTAACCACGGTGATTGCCGCCGTTGTAATGGTTGCAAACTGGTTTTTGCCGCTTGGCACTGTCATGTGGGTTGCTCTCGTCCTCAATGGTTTTATGACCGCTCTTTCTGGCCCCATTATTCAGGCAATGACTCCTGATCTTCCTGAGATTGGCGCGAAATATGCCGGTAGCGCTGGTGGAATAATCGGTACTGTCGGCCTTCTCTGCTCCTATTTTGTTCCCGTTATTGTTTCGTCTATTTCTGGTGACAATTGGACGTTGAACTTTACGATCGAATCGATTCTTTTCCTTGCGAGCGTTTTGCCTATTGCGATGTTGCCCGAGACTGGTGCGGCGGCAAAAGCCGAGATGCCTGAGACTTCTGAATTTATAATTAATCGGTGTTTTGCCTGGTCGCGATCTCCAGTTGATATGGGGGGTCGCGACCATTTTTAATGTGAGGTTGGTGCAATGGATGGTGAAGCGTGCGAAGTTGCGCACAAAGTTGAGCAAAAAGCGGGCTTCGAGTAGTTACCGCTGGTTAATATTGCTGTTGACGTGTGGTCTCTGTTTTTTGGGCAACTTCATGCAGTATCAGGTCGCTGCCTATGCTACGGTCATCATGCCTCAGATGAATATCGACCCTGTCGGATTCTCATCTCTCTTTCTGGCGCCAATGCTTGCGGCGGTTTTCTTTAGTCTCCCGTTCGGATCACTTGGAGATAGGCTTGGGCCCAAAGTAGTGATACTTGGCGGGTTCTGTGTTTCTTTAGTCGGCGGCGCTATCAGAATTTTCACCCTATCGAACTATCCTGCTCAACTTGTCTCGATGTTTTGCATCGGCGTGGGGATGGCGGCATTGACTGCCAATAATGCAAAGACGCTTGGACTTTGGTTTGCAGATAAGACGGATGTTGCGATGGGCATTTACTATGCGGCGACTTGCTTTGGCATTGCGGCGGCGCAAGCGTCATCGGCGTTTATGTCTTCCGTGCTAATGGGCTATACAGTTGCAGATGCGTTGTTGGTCGTTCTGACTATCTTCTGGGGTTTATTTGGTAAGAACGTACAGCATGACTCACTTATTCCTGATGGCGTTGAGCACGACCAAGCCCTTCTGACTGCTTTTCGTTCGCGTAACGTTTGGCTTTGCGCGATTTGCGCCGCTTTCTCACTTGCCGCCACGACCGCCTTTTCCGGTGTGCTACCTCAGGCTCTTGAGCTTGTGCGAGGCACCGATGCTTCGACGGCCGGCGAAATGGCGGCGCTGACAACCGCTGCTGGGATTATCGGCTGCTTGATTGCTCCGATGCTTTACGGTAAATGCCGCCTTGCGCGACCGTATCTTGTGATTGTCGGGCTTCTTGGCTCTATTTCAATTGCAGTTGCGTGGTTTGCCTCGGGCTTGAAGTCCATGGGGGTATTGCTTGCAGTGTGCGGCATCGTTACGAGCATGATGGGTCCAGTTGTTCAAGCTCTGCCAGTTTCATTTGTTGAAATCGGCACTCGTTATGCTGGCAGCGCTGGCGGCATTATGGCCGAAGTTAGCCTTTTGGGCTCTTATATGCTTCCTATTGGGATTGCGGCTATTTCCGGTTCAGATTACGACAAACAAATGATGCTTATTACTCTGCTTTACGGTCTATCCGTCCTTCCGGTGTTGATCGTTCCCGAGGTCAAACACTTTAAATAGGCGCGAGCATATGGATGGATAAAGCCCTCTGGCCATTGCGATTGCCGAGGAATGGATTTCGCTCAATTCGGATCTTTGAAGTGGGCTAAACTGTCTTGGTGTTTCACTGAACAACGCCACCTTCTGTTGCGTTGTCGTTAGAAAGGAACCAGCCATGTGTGATTGCATCTTCTGTAAAATCGCCAACCACGAGATCCCCTCGACTGTTGTCTATGAGGACGACCAGGTCATCGCGTTCGATGACCTCAACCCCAGGCGCCGGTCCACACGCTCGTGATCCCTCAAGAAGCACTACAGCGACATCGCTGATAACGTGCCTGCCGAGACCATGGGCGCCATGGCCCATGCCATCCAGGAGGTTGCTAAGGCCAAGGGCCTGGAGGACGGCTTCCGCGTCATCTCCAACAAGGGCGTTAACGCCGGCCAGACCGTCATGCACTTCCACATGCACGTCCTCGGCGGCAAGAACCTGGGCGAGAACCTTATCTGAGATCGTATGGCCCGTCGTCTTGATTGCCTTTGGAGAAACCTGTGCAGTTGTCTCAACTCGAATATCTTCAAGCGGTAGCGAATTATGGCGGCGTGCGCAAGGCGGCTCGCGCCGTTCATGTGAGTCCGCAGGCTGTTTCGTCGGCGATCAAAAAGTTGGAATCTGAGTATCAGGTCGTTTTGCTCGACCGGTCGACGGGCGAGGCCGTTTTGTCTCCTGCAGGGCGAGAGTTTGCGGGACGCGCGCGCGTAATCCTCGCGCAAGTCGATGATCTCAAAAATTACGCTCGGTCGATGGGGCAGGGTGTTTCGCCCGACGGTCATTTTCGTCTTTACGCCCCCTGCCTTCATGGGCGGGGGCGTCTTTTTGACGAAAACTGGTACGACTCGTTTGAAAGCTCACACCCCAGATTCACCTTGATGTGTGGCATCAGCCAACGGCTACGTGTTTTGAGTCTCTTTTGCTCGGGATATCGGATGCGGCTATTTCATTCGAGAAGCCACAGGGGGCAGCGCCCTTTGTTCGAAATGCCTGGGTGAAAAGGAGCTCAAGGTTCTTTCGTGTCCGGTTGGCCATCGTGTCAGGGGCACCATAACCATTCGTGAACTATTGAGCGGTAGGCTTGCTGTCCCCATCAACTTGTCGCCCTGTCTCAATGCAATCAACCAGTGCCCTGAGGCCCAACTCTCGTTAATTTCCGCTTTCGTGATGTCGAATATGGAAGCGAGAGACAGATTGAGTTTCTTCAAGGCGGGGGATTGATATTGAGCTTTTCTGGCTCCTCTCTTGCATCAGATGGATCCAACGTGAGCGAATGCTCCATTGAGGGCTCGCGCGACGTAACCTTGCCTATCTATTTTTGCTACCGGCAAAACGCCTGGACGGATCGGCATCAGACGGTATTTCTTCACCTGTTGCGCCATCTCGCTTCTTGAGGTTGTCTTGGCTTCGTGCCGTCAAATGAATATTGACGATTTGTAACGTATGGCTGACGGTTTTGCCTTCATGCTTTTTGAGACCTCGGCTTGGATTATCGGCCTTTGGAGGAGGAGTATGAAAAACCGTACGGTTTGGCTGTATATGGAGTTTGTTTTCCTATCGAACTTCAGCACCATCTTGTATTTTCTGACGGTTTACCTTGAGTTCGTCGGATTCTCGATGGTCGCGATTTCTGGCATGATGATTGCGTACCAGGTAAGCAAATTCATCTCGAGATTCCTACCGGCTATATCGCCGATAGATTTGGGCGAAAGATAAGTGGCCTGGTGGGTATCGCGGGAATGCTCGGATACTACGCTGCCCTGCTCCTCATACGATCTCCTCTGCTTTTGATAGGTGCGTTTGCCCTCAAAGGGTTTTGCCGTCGCATGCGTGAGCGGTTCTATTGAGGCAATCTATATCGATTCCGTCTCCCAAGATCAGCTCGTTAGGCTTAATGTGGTTGAGCGATTCGTCTTTTACGCATCTTATGCTCTTTCCGCGTGTGTGGGCGGCTTCATCTCGTCAGAAGGTGCATATTTCATCGGTCTTTCGGCCGATATCTTTGCGATGGTATTGACGTTACTTGTCGTTGCTTGCATTCCCGAAACGAAAGGGAAAGGTAGCGCTGCGGCTTCTATGGCAAGCCAAATTAGCCCGAGGATGATCGGTGCTGCTATTGCGGGCAATGGCACGCTTCGGTCAGCGTTCATCATGGACTGTTCTCAGGCATTTGCTTTTGTCGCTCTGGAAGACTTTTTCTCACTGCTGCTTGCGGGTCGTGGAATGGATGCCGTCGCTTCGGGCGTGACCATTGCGGTCCAGCTCCTTGTCTCGGCTTCCATAGGGCTTATCGTGCCCAGCGTAATTGCTCATGTCGACAAGAGGCTTTTTGCGCGTATTTGCGGCATCATCCGTCTCATTCTAGCTGCTTTGTTTTTAACCCCTTTTATTCCGGTTGACCTGTTGCCCGTGTTCTATGTGCTGCAGACGGTTGCGTACTCGTTGTTTGCTCCAATTAAATACTCAATTTTTCAAAATGCTGCTGATTCTTCGATGCGCTGTTCGTTGATTTCGGTTCAAAGCCAGATGGTGGCGGTGGGTGCTGTTCTTTTCTATCTGCTCAATGCTGTGTTGAGTAGCGTTGTGGGTATTCGGGTTGTGCTGCTTGTTGCGCTTGGGATTTCTTCTCTGGCGTATGTCCCCGCGCTATTTCGCCTTACAAGTCGAAGACCATGAGCATGCATGCATCGATAACTTATATATCAACGCAATAAACCCGAGCTCGAGGGCGTTTGGGTTTATTATTGAAGCGTATGTAACCGGCGGCGCCACACCGCCTGTTAGTAGGGAGACACATGAACGTTCTGGTCGTCAACGCGGGATCTTCGACCCTTAAGTATCAGGTCATCGACACCAAGTCCCACAAGGTGTCCGCAAAGGGCTCCTGCGAGCGCGTCTGCTTTACCGGCGGTACCTTCACCCATGCTGCCAACGGTTCCAAGAAGGTGACCGAGAACATCGAGTTCCCCGACCACAAGGTCGCCATCGAGGCTGTCCTGAAGGACCTCGAGGCCAACGGCGTCAAGATCGAGGGCATCGGCCATCGCATCGTTCAGGGCGGTTGGTACTTTGGCGATTCCTCCCTCGTCGACGAGGACGTTCTTGCTAAGATCCGCGAGGTCGCCCCGCTCGCCCCGCTCCACAACAACCCCGAGGCCAACGTTATCGAGTTCTGCCTGGAGCAGTATCCCGACCTGCCCAACGTCACGGTCTATGACACCGCTTTCCACTTCAACATGCCCGAGGTCGCCAAGACCTACGCTCTGCCCAAGGACGTCTGCGACAAGCTGCACATCCGTAAGTACGGCGCCCACGGCACCAGCTACCGCTACATCTCCAAGAAGGTTGCCGAGATGACCAACGGCGAGGCCCGCAAGGTTGTCGTGTGCCACATTGGCTCCGGCGCTCCCTGTGCGCTATCGAGGACGGCAAGTGTATGGATACAACCATGGGTCTCACCCCTCTCGACGGCGTCATGATGGGCACCCGCTGCGGCTCCATCGACCCGGCTACCGTGTGCTACCTGCAGCGCGAGGGGGTGGCTACACCTTCGACGAGGTCGACGAGATGATGAACAAGAAGTCCGGCCTCATGGCCGTGACCGGCGGAAAGACCAACGACTGCCGTAACGTCGAGGAGCTTGCTGCCGCTGGCGATCCCGAGGCTCAGCTCGCCTTCGATATGTTCGTCTACAAGATTGCCGCCAAGGCCGCCGAGATGGCCACTTCCATGTGCGGCATGGACACGCTGGTCTTCACCGCCGGCATCGGCGAGCACGCTCCGGCTGTCCGCGCTGGTGTGGCCGACCGTCTGGCCTTTATGGGTGTCAAGATGGACCATGCCCGCAACGCCCTGCGTGGCGACGGCGCTTGGTGCCTGTCTGCCAAGGATTCCAAGGTCAAGATCTTCGTTATCCCCACGGATGAGGAGTTCATGATCGCTTCTGACGTCGAGCGCATCGTCAACGGCAAGTAATTGCAAGAGGGGGGGCTGGACGACCGAGCGCCGTTCGGCCCTTCTTTTGTGCTCGTTGGGCGATATGCTTGATAGCTATTTATCAAGTTGTGATAACTTCTTATTAACATGCGGCCGCCTTAAGGGGTCTGCGTCGACCGTATTGCACTGCAAAGGAGTCTCATGAACGTACTTGTTGTCAACGCCGGCAGCTCAAGCCTTAAATATCAGCTTTTGGATACCGATACCCGCGAGGTTTTCGCCAAGGGCAACTGCGAGCGTATCGGATCGGACATGGGCATCTTTGGCCACTCCGAGAACGGTGGCGCCAAGCAGACCGAGGAGGTCCCTTTTCCCCGATCATCGCTCTGCTATCGCTCGTGTGCTCGAGGAGCTCGAGAAGACCGACTTTACGATTGATGGCATTGGTCATCGTATCGTTCAGGGCGGCTGGCACTTCGATGATTCCGCAGTCGTCGACGACGAGGTCATGGCCAAGATTCTCGAGGTGGCCCCGCTCGCCCGCTGCACAACTACGGCGAGGCCGCAGCGATTGAGTATTGCCGTGAGAAGTATCCGGAGCTGCCCAACGTGGCGGTCTTCGACACCTCGTTCCATATGACCATGCCCGAGGTCGCCTACACCTACGCGCTGCCCAAGGACGTTTGCGACAAGTACCACGTGCGCAAGTACGGCGCCCACGGCACGAGCCACCGCTATGAGTGGATGATGGCCAAGGAGATCCTGGGTTCGCGCTGCCACCGCCTGCTTTCGTGCCATCTGGGCAACGGTGCTTCGCTCGCTGCTATCGAGGACGGCGTGTGCCGCGACACCACGATGGGCCTCACGCCGCTTGACGGCCTGATGATGGGTACCCGTTGCGGTTCCATCGACCCGGCCACCGTGTGCTACCTGCAGCGCGAGGGCGGCTACAGTTACCAGGAAGTCGACGACATGATGAACAAGCAGTCTGGTCTGCTTGCCATCTCGGGCATCTCAACGACGCCCGCGACATCCGCACGCGCGCCTCCGAGGGCGACGAGCGCTGCCTGCTCGCCTTCGATATGTTCGCCTACAAGGCTATGCAGCAGGCCGGTTCCATGATTGCCTCCATGGCGGGCGTGGACACCATCACCTTTACCGCCGGCATCGGCGAGAACGACTGGTCGATCCGCAAGGCCTTCTGCGACTGCTTTGAGTGGCTGGGCGTACGCATCGACAACAACAAGAACCGCGAGGCTGTGGGCAACGGCCCGCAGGTTATCAGTGCCGCCGGTTCCGCCGTCACGGTCATGGTCATCCCCACCGACGAGGAATACATGATCGCCCACGACGTCGAGCGTCTGACCAAGAACAACTAACGCGTTCGCTTGTGATCGAACGAAAGGCCTCCTGAGCAACAGCTCGGGAGGCCTTTTTGCTAGCAGGCGGAAATTCCAGTCCCAAAGTGACCATCGCCGGCAACGCCTGCACTTCCAGCAACGGAACCCGACCATTCAGATCCTCAGCTCCAGCTCGTAGCCAAGCCGCCGTCCACTCCAGATGCCCTGAATGCCACGTGACGGTAGAAGGCAGCGCAGGTATAACCCCTGAAAACACTCCGCAGACCAGAAACGCCCCCGCCGCAGCTCCGAAGAGCAGAAGCGGGGCGTTTCCGACATGTCGAGGACGTTTTCAGGCTTTAACCCTGTAGGGTCCCTTCGGGGGATATGTCTGCTACTCAGCCATCTGAGCCTGGACGGCGGTGATGGCCACGACACCCACGATGTCGTCGGCAGAGCAGCCGCGCGACAGGTCGTTGACCGGCTTGGCGATGCCCTGCAGGATGGGGCCGTAGGCGTCGGCACCGGCGAAGCGCTGGACCAGCTTGTAGCCGATGTTGCCGGCCTCGAGGTCGGGGAACACGAGCACGTTGGCCTTACCGGCGACGGAGGAGCCGGGAGCCTTGAGCTGGGCGACGGTGGGGACGATAGCGGCGTCGAGCTGCAGGTCGCCGTCGATGGCGAGCTCGGGAGCCTTCTCCTTGCAGAACTTCACAGCCTCCTGGACCTTCTTGGCGACCTCGCCACCGGCGGAGCCCATGGTGGAGTAGGAGAGCATGGCCACGTGCGGCTCAACATTGCCCATGAAGGTGGACCAGGAGTGAGCGGAGGCGATGGCGATCTCGGAGAGCTCGTCGGAGGACGGGTTGATGTTGAGGCCGCAGTCGGCGAAGATCAGCGTGCCGTCGGTGCCGAACTGCGGGGTATCGGTGCACATCACGAAGAAGGCCGAGACCAGCTTGGTGCCCGGGGCGGTCTTGAGGATCTGCAGCGCAGGGCGCAGGGTGTCGGCGGTGGAGTGGCAGGCGCCGGAGACCAGGCCGTCGGCGTCGCCCATCTTGACCATCATGGTGCCAAAGTAGGTGGCGTCCATCACCGGGCGCGAGCCTGCTCGATGGTGACACCCTTCTTGGCGCGGAGCTCGGCAAACTTCTGCGCGTACTCCTCGTGCTTCTCGGCGTTGCGCGGGTCGATGACGGTAGCGCCGGGAACGTCGATCTCGTCGGGGTTGCCCAGGATGACGATCTTTGCCAGGCCCTCCTCGATGATCTTGTTCGCCGCGACGATGGTGCGCGGGTCCTCGCCCTCGGGCAGGACGATGGTCTTAAGGTCGGCCTTGGCGGCAGACTTCATACGGTTTAGGAAATCGCTCATGTTACTCCTTACAAGCGTTTCGCTAAGCTCCAGGCCCTCGGCTGTACACGAATAAACCCGCTGCTAGCGGGTTTACCTTTCAATAATGTACGCCGCGGTGCTTGAGCTTTCCTTGTGTGGCAAGCTCATTATAGGACGCATTAGCGCTATAATCGCTCTGATAAATATGTCTCGAAGAATGTTCGAGAAAAAGCCCAGCTAAAAAGCACGTGGCTTTTTGACAAGGAGTATCGATGCAGATTACCTCAGGCCTGCCTGAAGGCTTTAACGCCGGCGCGTACGACATGATTGTCGTCGGCGCTGGATATGCCGGTGCCGTTTGCGCCCGCCGTCTTGCCGAGACCATCGGCTATCGTGTTGCCGTTTTGGAGCGCCGTAGCCACATTGCGGGCAATGCCTATGACTGCACTGACGAGGCCGGAATCCTGATCCACGAGTACGGTCCGCATATCTATCACACCTTTAACGAGCGCGTGCACAATTTCCTGTCGCGCTTTACCAAGTGGACGGATTATCCAGCACAAGGTGCTCGCCAACATCAACGGTACCCCTTATGCCCGTGCCTTTCAACCATGCGAGTCTCAAGCTCGCCTTTGGTGACGAGCGCGGCGAGGAGCTGTATCAGAAGCTCGTGGAGACCTTTGGCAAGGATGTCAAGGTGCCCATTATGGAGCTGCGTAAGAAGAACGACCCGGATCTTGCCGAGGTCGCCGATTACGTCTACGAGAACGTCTTTTTTGCATTACACCATGAAGCAGTGGGGCCAGACGCCCGATCAGATCGACCCCTCGATCACCGGCCGCGTTCCCGTCTTTGTGGGCGATGATGACCGCTACTTCCCGCAGGCTCCCTTTCAGGGTATGCCGCAGGACGGCTACACGGCGCTGTTCGAGCATATGCTCGACCACGACCTGATCGACGTGTTCTGCGACGTGGACGCCCGCGATCTCTTCGAGATCGACGAGACCACCGTCAAGATCGACGGCAAGGTCTACGGCGGCGAGATTGTCTATACCGGTCCGCTCGACGAGCTGTTCAACCTCGACTTGGGTGCGTTGCCGTACCGCACGCTCGATATGAAGTTCGAGACGCTCGATACGGACCAGTTCCAGCCCGTGGGCACCGTCAACTACACCACGAGCGAGGACTACACGCGTATCACCGAGTTCAAGAACATGACCGGTCAGGTCCTGCCCGGCAAGACCACCATCATGAAGGAGTACTCCAAGGCCTATACGCCCGGCTCGGGCGAGACGCCGTACTACGCCATTCTTGAGCCCGAGAACCGTGAGCTCTATGAGCGCTATCTTGAGCGCGTCCAGAACCTGACGAACTTCCACCCGGTGGGTCGTCTGGCCGAGTATCGTTACTACGATATGGACGCCGTGACCAATTCCGCCCTCGATCTTTCGGATGAGATTATCGCCTGCCATGCATAAAGTCATAACATTCGGTATTCCCTCGTATAACGCCGCCAAGGACATGGACCATTGCATCACCTCCATCTTGGAGGGGAGCAATTACGCCACCGATATCGAGATTATCGTGGTGGACGACGGCTCCAAGGACGAGACGGCCGCCAAGGCCGACGAGTGGGAGGCGCGTTATCCCGGTATCATTCGCGCGGTACACCAGGAGAACGGCGGCCACGGTATTGCCGTCCTTTCGGGTCTGCGCGAGGCACAGGGCACCTACTACAAGGTTGTCGACTCGGACGACTGGCTCGACGGCGCTGCCCTTTCGACCATGCTGTCGATTCTGCGTGGCTTTGAAGAGCGCGACCAGCGCGTTGACCTGTTTATCTCGAACTACGTGTACGAGAAGGTTTACGAGGGCACGCATACCGCTATTGGCTACAAATTTGCCCTGCCGCGCAAAAAGATCTTTTCCTGGGATCAGATCGGTCATTTCCGCCTGGACCAGAACCTACTCATGCACAGCCTGTGCTATCGCACGGATGTGCTGCGCGAGTCCAACCTTCCCATGCCGCCGCACACGTTCTATGTGGACAACATCTACGCCTATGTGCCGTTGCCGCGTTGCAAGACCATGTACTACGCCGACATCGACCTCTATCGCTACTTTATCGGTCGCGAGGGCCAGAGTGTCAACGAGGCCACGATGGTCAAGCGTCTGGACCAGCAGTTCCGTGTTACGCGTATCATGATGGAGTCGTACCACCTGTACAGCGATGTCGAGTCGTCGCGCCTGCGTTCGTACATGATGGGCTACTTCACCATGATGATGGCGATCTGCTCGGTGCTCACCAAGCTTTCTGAGGAAGATTGCGCCGACGAGCGCCTAAAGACGCTGTGGAATGATTTGAAGGCCTACGACGAGCGTATGTATCGTCGTGCTCGCTACGGCGTGGTCGGGTTCTTCACCAATCTGCGCGGACGGGCCGGAGACAAAACCACACTCGGCCTATACCGTCTTGCCTCAAAGATCTTCAAATTCAACTAGCTGCTGAGTAATCGCTGCTGATAGGTTGACTGGGCCCCTTGGCCTTTAGTTTGCTACTGCGAACAGTCCTGCTCGCACGGAAAGCACATTAAGTGCTTTCCGGTTCGTGCGGAACTTGTATCAAACTAAAGGCCAAGGGGCCTCTGCTATAAGAATCGATTGTCAGGTTATTTGAATTTGAAGATCTTCGACGCGCGGTACACAGGGGCCTGGGCTGAAAAGAATATTAGTTGGTAGTCGGTCGGAGGCGGGCGGGCATTACGTTTGTCGCGAGTTCCGCATGCAAAGAAGGCCACTTAATGTGGCCTTCGTCGAGCATAGACTGTAGAGCAGCAAACGTAATGCCCGCCCGCCTCCGACCGACGGTCGAGTGAGATTACTTCGCAGCACCTGGGATGCCGTGGGAGGTTTTGGCGGTTTTGGCTCCGTTTACGATGGCGGTTTCCAAGGCCCTTACGGCGAGCATGCCCAGCAGGTCTAGGGGAACGGCGGCGCTTGCCTGGGCGCCCAGTTTGCCGCTGGCGAGGGTGTAGATGGTGTCGCCGTCGTTGGTGGTGTGTGCGTGGGACGGATGGCGTGTGCGTAGGCGTCTGCGGCCATTTGGGAGACCTTGGTGGCTTGTGCCTTAGTGAGTTCCACGTTGGTGACGATGCAGCTGATGGTGGTGTTGGTGCGGTCGAGCGGCATCTGCATGGATCCGGCGGCGGCAAAGGCTGCGAGTTCCATGTCGACGATCTGGTCGCTATCGGCTGCGGCGCGCATGCCGGCGACCCACTCGCCGGTGAAGGGGTCGACAACGTTGCCGCAGGCGTTGACCGAGACCACGGCGCCCACCTTGATGGGGCCGAGTGCCACGGCGGCAGCTCCAAGGCCGGCCTTCATGCAGGTGGCAGGCCCCATGAGCTTACCCACGGTAGCGCCCGTGCCGGCGCCTACGTTGCCCTGTTCGAGCTTGGTGGGGGTGTTGTCGAGTGCTTCGCGCACCGCGGCGATGCCGGCCTCAATGTCAGGGCGAACGGTGGGGTTACCAAAGGCGAGGTCGAAGATACAGCTGGAGCACACGATAGGCACCTGCGTGGGGCCGACGGGAAGGCCGATGCCGCGGCTCTCAAGCTCGCGAGCGACGCCGCTTGCAGCCTCGAGGCCAAAGGCCGATCCGCCCGAAAGGCAGACGGCGTGGACCTTGTCGACGGTGTTCTCGGGTCGCAGCAGGTCGGTTTCGCGCGATGCTGGAGCACCGCCGCGAACGTCAACGCCGCCGGTGGCGCCCTCGGGTGCCACGATTACGGTGCAGCCGGTGCCTGCCTCCTCGTCCGTATAGTTGCCATAGCAAAAGCCATCGACATCGCAGACGTCAATGGCCTCGAGCAGTGTATCCATGTTTAACTCCTATCGGTTTTCCGCCGCGCCTTGTGCCCGGTCGGGATCCGTACGGTACGCCAAGATTGTAGGCGCGGGGGATACCCGGCGCCAGATGCAATTACGAGAGTTTTTGAATGGCACGTGCGACGCGGGCGATGGGTAGGCCCACCACGTTATAGAAGTCGCCCGAAATATCGTTCACGAGCATGCGTCCTCCTGTGCCCTGAATGCCGTAGGCGCCGGCCTTGTCCATGGGCTCACCCGAGGCGACGTAGTGCTCGATCTGCTCGTCGGTGAGCTCGTAGAACGTCACGTCGGTCACATCGACAAAGGACAGGCTTTCGGCGGCATGCGGGGCGGCCGTATCGCCTGCCTTAACGATGCAGACGCCGGTTGCAACCTGGTGCGTGCGGCCCGAAAGCTCACGGAGCATGGTGCGCGCTTCGTCCTCGGTTGCTGGCTTGCCCAGAATCTTGCCGTCAAAGGTGACGATGGTGTCGGCCGCGACCGTTAGCTCATTGGGCTCGGCATGCTCGGCGGCAACGGCAGCGGCTTTGGCGCGTGCTAAGCGTTCAACGAGCGTAAGCGGGGCCTCGCCATCAAACGGCGTTTCGTCGATATCCGCGGGAATCACGCGAATGTTGTAGCCTGCCTCGCGCATCAGCTCGATGCGGCGCGGTGATTGCGAAGCCAAAATCATAGCTGAATGCCCTCGGCGACCTTCTCGACGGCCTTGTCGCCGGCGAGCGTGCGCAGCAGCTCAAGCGCAAAGGGGAGCGACTGGGCCATGCCGCTGGCGGTGATGATGTTGCCGTCTTGCGTAACCTTGTCGCCGGTATAGGCGCCTTCGGGGAAGCTTTTCTCAAAGCCGGGGAAGCACGTGGCGTGGCGCCCCTCGAGCAGGTCAAGCTCGCCCAGGATAAACGGGGCAGCGCAGATGGCGGCAACGTGCTTGGTCGCGGCGAACTCGCAGACCACGTCGCAGACGCGCTGATCGGCGCGCAGGTTGGTAGCACCGGGTAGGCCGCCGGGCAGCACGACGCAGTCGTACTCGTCAAAGTTAATCTCATCAAAGAGCGCATCGCAGGTCACAGGGATCTGCAGCGAGCTTACGACCTCACGCGTGGGCATAATCGAGACGAGCGTGGCACGCACGCCGCCGCGACGCATGACATCGACCATGGTCAAGCATTCAATAGTTTCAAAGCCATCGGCGGCGAGAACGGCAACGCTGGGCATGAGGATTCCTTTCATAGGCGGCATACAATTAGCCGTCTTATACCCCGAAGGTGCCCGCTTGCCACGCTCGATTTCCCAATGTTTAAAAGGGACGGGGATTAAATAATCATTCGGTACAAATTGATCATTTAATCCCCGTCCCAGAAAAATCATCAGCTAGTTGCGCCTAAGGTGGACGACGGTCTCGCAGTGGAAGGTTTGCGGGAACAGATCGACCGGTGTGATTTTGACGGGGGAGAAGGTGCCCTCCTCGACAAAGCGTTTGAGGTCGCGGGCCAGAGTTGCCGGGTCGCAGCTCACATAGGCGACATCGCGGGCGCTCGTGCTCGCGATGAGGTCGATCGCCTCGGGCGCTAGGCCTGCACGCGGCGGGTCGACTACTAGGACATCGGCGTCCTGGTCGGGGAACTCGCGCACCGCGTCTCCGCCAATGACGTCGACGTTATCAAGCTTGTTGATCTCCCAGGTTACGGCGCAGGTCGCGCACGGCGGGGCCGTAGGCCTCGACGGCGGCGACGAAGTCGCAGCGGCGGGCGAGCGGCAGGGTAAAGGTGCCGGCACCGCAGTACAGGTCCACGGCTAGCTCGTCTTCCTGCGGGTCGAGGGCGTCCATAACGAGCTCAATCAAAATCTCGGCGCCCTTGGTGTTGACTTGGAAAAACGATGGGGCGGACAGGCGCATCTGGCCGTCAGCGATGTTCTCGGTCCACGAGCCCTCGCCGGCGAGCATCTCAACCTTGGAGACACGGCGGGCTTTCTTTTCGCCCTTGCTCATCACACGCACCACGCTCGTGGGATGAGCGGCGTCCGCCAGCACGCGGGAGACCTGCGAGCGCGGAAAAGAGCCTGTGGGCGTCCAGAGTGCGACCTCGAGTGCCTTGGTGCGGCGCGATGCGCGAATGCCCACGCGTTCGAGCCCCAAGTCATGGCTGCCGCTTAGATAGTTAAGTGCGCCGACGACCGATTTGAGTGCCTTGGGGAAGCGTTTGTCGAACAACGGGCACGAATCGACGGTCACGATCTTGCGAGGATCGACGCCGTGCATGCCAAGGCGCACGCGACCGTTGACGACGGTCGGTTCGAGCTCGATTTTATTGCGGTAGCCCCAGTCGTCCTTGGTGTGGCAGATGGGCTGTACCAACTCATCGACCTGCTCAGGAGCGAACTTGCCGATGCGCTCGAGCGTGGAGCGCAGGTTTTGCTCTCTTGGCGGCGAGCTGCGTCGCGCGTGAGATTGCCCCATGAACAGCCGCCGCAGATGCCCACGAAGGGGCAGGGGAGGCTGAATGCGATCGGGGCTCGGCTCCAGAATCTCGGTGGTGCGGGCGCGCATGAACGACTTGCCGTCCTGCATGACCTCGGCCTCGACGGTGTCGCCTGCCACGGCGCCCTGCACAAAGACGGCCTTGCCGTTGTCGGCGTGCGCCAGCCCGTCGGCGCCGTAGGTCATCGATTCTATAGTGAGCTTCATATTCCTGCCTGTCATTCGCGTTGTTGTTCGCACCATGGTAGCAGGGAAAAGCGCCCCGCATCCGAGGCTTTCCTCAAATGCGGGGGCGCTTCTACAAACTGCTTCTACAAACGACTATTTCGTCTTGCCGGTAATGAGCGTCTTAAGACCCAGGCCGATCAGGCCCGAAGCCCATGCGCACGCGGCCGGGGCGATGGCGCTCGATGGCCTTGGTCTTGCCAGCGGGCTTATCGCGACGGGCACTCGTCCCGGGTGCGGACTTGGTGACCTGAGGCTCGGGCTGAGGTGCAGGTGCGGGGCTCGGGGCAATGACGGTCTGGAATGAACGGTGCGGCCGGCTGCGGCTCAGGCAGGGGCGGGCTTTGCCTCGGCGGCGGGCCCCGGAGTCGCGGTAGCGGGCGCGGGCGCTTTCTCCACGGCGGGCTCTGCGGCAGCCTCGGGCTCATTCACCGGGGGGCGGGCTTCCGCCCCATGTTCAACCTCGGCCTGAATAGCCTCCTCGGGCGCCTGTGCGCGCTGTTGCGCGGCGGCCTCGGCGTTGCGATAGGCACGCTCCAGCAGAGCTTCCTGCGAGTTGAAGGGTTTCTCACCCTCTGCACGCTCCACGGGGACCCAGGTGCCGTCGCTCGTGAGGCTGCGGGCCTTCACGTTGTCGCGCAGCTGCATGCCCATGTACTCGTGCACTAGGGCGCGGCAGGTGGGGTCGAGCACGGGGAAGGCGATCTCCACGCGGTGCTCGGTGTTGCGCGTCATCATGTCGGCCGAGCTCAGGTAAATCATGTCCGAGTCCACGCCAAAGCATAGACGCGCGCATGCTCCAAAAAGCGTCCGACGATAGAACGGACATGCACGTTTTCGGTCTTGCCAGGAACGCCCGGCTTGAGGCACGAGATGCCGCGGATGATCATGTCCACGCGGACTCCTGCGCACGACGCCTCGGCGATCTTGTCGATGACCTCGCGGTCGGTGAGTGAGTTGAGCTTAAAGAACACGCGGGCGGGCTCGCCGGCAAGGGCGCGCTGGATCTCGCGGTCAAGCCCGCGCATGATGAGCGGTTTCAGTCCGACGGGCGCCACACCCAGGAAGCGGTAATCGCCGCGCAGGTTGCCCAGCGACAGGTTGCGGAAGAACAAGTTGGCGTCCTCGCCGATGCCGGGATGGGCTGTCATGAGCATAAAGTCGCTGTAGAGTTTGGCCGTCTTCTCGTTAAAGTTGCCGGTGCCCAGCAGCGTCAGACGCGTTAGCGCCATGCCTTCGCGATAGGTGAGCTGGCAGATCTTGGAGTGGCACTTAAAGCCCTCGGAGCCGTAGATGACGGTGCAGCCGGCCTCTTCCAGGCGCTCGGCCCACTCGATGTTGTTCTGCTCGTCGAAGCGCGCGCGGAGCTCCATGAGCACCGTGACCTCTTTGCCGTTCTCGGCGGCATCGATCAGCGACTCGCACAGGCGGCTCTGCTTGGCCACGCGGTAGAGCGTGATGCGCAGCGAGATGCACTCGGGGTCATAGGCGGCCTCGTGCACCAGGTCCAAGAACGGATTCATGGCCTCGTAAGGGTAAAAGAGCAGCTTGTCGTGCTGAAGCACCTGCTCGCGGATGGAGCGGGACATATCGATGGTGGGGTTGGGCTGCGGCTTAAATGGCGTAAAGAGCAGCTCGTTGCGCAGGTGCTCGGGAATCTTGCCCTCAATGCCAAAGACATAGCCCAGGTTGAGCGGGATATCGCAGGTAAAGACAGAGCGGCGCGAAAGCTCGAGCGCCTTGCGGATAGTCTTGAGCGTCGCTTTTTCGAGTGAGCCCGAGACCGCGAGCACTACCGGCTGCAGGCGCAGGCGCTTCTTGAGAATGCGCTTCATGTGCTGGCGGTAGTCCTCTTCCTCCTCGACGCCCTCGCCGTCCGGATCGATGTCGGCGTTGCGGGTGACGCGGATGAGCGCGCGGTCGAGCGGCTTATAGGAGCCAAAGCAGCTGTCCAGGCAGGCGAGGATGACGTCCTCGAGCAAGATGTAGGAGTAGGTGCCGGTGGGCGAGGGGATCTCGACCACGCGGTTCATCGAGGCGGGGATCTCGATAAGGCCCAGTAGGCTCTCCTCGTCGGTGGCGCCGTCCAGACCACAGGCCAGATAGAGTGCGCCGTTGCGCAGGTTGGGGAAGGGGTGGCGCGGGTCGATGACCAGCGGCGAGATGACCGGCGACACGTAGGCCTGGAAGTAGCGGGTTACAAAGGTGCGCTCCTCGGGCGTAAGCGAGTCGATGCGGGCGCGGTGAACGCCCAGGGTGTCGAGCTTGCCCTCGATGCTCTTAAAAGATGGACTCCCAACGGGTAAGGAGCCCGGGCATTTCGGCCATGACAGCATCGACCTGTTCGGAGGCGGTCATATTGCTCTTGTTGTCGACAGGCTGTTTTTTGAGCTCTGCCAGATCGGACAGGCCGCCCACGCGCACCATGAGAAACTCGTCGAGGTTGGACTCGAAAATCGACACGAACTTTAGACGCTCGAACAGCGGAACGGACTCGTCAAAAGCCTCGTCGAGCACACGGTTGTCAAAGCGTAGCCAGCTGAGCTCTCGGTTCTGCGTGTACGAGAAGTCGCGCGGCGGTTTGCGCAGCTTTGCGGCGGCTTGCTTTTTTTCGATTTTGCTCGGCATATGCATCTGTCCGTTCAGTCCCCGCAGGGGACGGTAGCCTAACTCTATTCACTATTGTCTCAATTTAGTCGACCGCTGGCACGAACGTATCGCGTGAACGGTATCTTTACCTACTTCTTACGCTGCCAAGGCATGCAACTAACTGTCCAACTCGTTTGGAAACAATCTATATCCATACTCAACTGGTGAGGATGTATGAATAAGAATGATTGCGAGCTGAATATAATCGAATCCAAATTGAATCATGGACAAACGACATATATATGCAGAAAACCGTTTTAGCTATGCAATTCCTAAACATGAAAATATTTGTGCAATCTAGCTTAATTCCTTAGAAAAAAGAACATTTACCTTTGAAAATATGCTTTAGAGAACTGAAGTGCATCATGGGGGAATCACATGCGATATACCGTTCATCGCACTTTGTTGACCGTTCGGGGGCGAGGTGGAATTGCGGGTGGAATTTGGATATAACTAGAGCTGTCAGCAAGCAGTGCCCGTTACGGAAGGGCGCTGAGAGATTCGGCCAGAAAGGCCCGAAAGAAAGGTAGGAGGCCATGACGAAAGGTCTGCACGTGCCTTCCGAGATCGGCAAGCTCAGGAAGGTCTGCCTGCACCGTCCCGGCGACGAGCTCCTCAACCTGCCGCCCGACGAGCTCGAGCGACTCCTGTTCGACGACGTCCCGTTCCCTGGAGGTCGCGCAGCAGGAGCACGACACCTTCGCCCAGATCCTGAGGGACCGAGGGCGTGGAGGTCCTCTATCTCGAGAACCTCGTCGCCGAGGTGTTCGACCAGGTCCCCCGGCGCCCGCGCCGAGTTCACCGACCAGTACATCGCCGAGGCAGGCATCCGCGGCCAGCACATGCCGCAGATCGTCCGCGAAGCTGGACTCCATCGAGGACAACCTCGAGTTCGTCAAGAAGACCATGGCCGGCATGACCAAGGCCGAGATCGACATGCCCCTCACGGCGTCCACGACCCTCGACTCCCTGGTCAACTCCGAGTCCGAGTCCGACCTGATCATCGACCCGATGCCCAACCTCTACTTCACCCGCGACCCGTTCGCGGTCATCGGCGAGGGCGTCAACCTCAACCGCATGTACTCGGTCACCCGCAACCGCGAGACCCTGTACGGCAAGTACGTCTTCAAGTACCACCCCGACTACAAGGACGTCTCGCTGTACTTCCGCCGCGACTGCCAGTTCCACACCGAGGGCGGCGACGTGCTGAACATCAACGAGAAGACCCTCGCCGTCGGCATCTCCCAGCGCACCCAGGCCGCCGCTATCGACGTCATGGCCCAGAACATCTTCTGGAACTCCGACTCCAAGGTCGAGCGCATCCTGGCCTTCGACATCCCGGTCTCGCGCGCCTTCATGCACCTCGATACCGTGTTCACGCAGATCGACGTCGATAAGTTCACGATCCACCCCGCCATCATGGGCACCCTGCGCGTCTACGAGCTGACCGCCGGCAAGAACCCGGGCGACGTGAACATCCGCCTGATCGAGGACACCCTCGAGCACGTCCTGGAGGACGCCACCGGCGTCGACCAGGTCAAGCTGATCCCCTGCGGCGGCGGCGACCCGATCGCGGCCTCCCGCGAGCAGTGGAACGACGGCTCCAACACCCTGTGCGTCGAGCCCGGCAAGATCTGCGTCTACGCCCGCAACACCGTCACCAACGACGTGCTGTACAAGGAGGGCCTGGACCTTCTCGTCGTGCCCTCCGCCGAGCTCTCCCGCGGCCGCGGCGGCCCGCGCTGCATGAGCATGCCCTTCTGGCGCGAGGACCTCTAGGGTCTTCAAGGACCCGTACAGGGTCTTGATACATACATCTAGCTGCCATTAGATGTCTCCCATTGGGGCGGTGCGGGTTTTCGCACCGCCCCAATCTTGTATGAGGAACGTCAACACGATTGGATGACTGCTTTTGTAAGGAGCTTGGCCATGGATATCAAGACGATCGGCGTTGAGGAGTGGCTTAACGTTTGGGAGAAGAGCGCTACGTGGGATATCGCCCAGTCGACGATTTCGTCGCTTACCATGGGCGAGCTTCGCGCGCTCGACGAACAGGACGGCGCCACGTTCTACGAGCGCCTGGATCGCGAGAAGATGAACTACGGCTGGATCGAGGGTTCGCCGGAGTTTAAGGCCGAGGTTGCCAAGCTGTATCGTCGCGAGGTCAATCCCGACCACATTCTGCAGACCAATGGCTGCACGGGTGCCAACCTCAACGCCATCATGGCTGTGGTCGAGCCCGGCGACCACGTTATCGCCGAGTGGCCCACCTACGCGCCACTCTACGAGATTCCGCGCACGCTGGGCGCCGAGGTCGATTATTGGAAGCTACGCGAGGAACTCGGCTGGAAGCCCGATATCGGGGAACTCAAGCGCTTGGTGCGCCCCAACACCAAGCTCATCTGCATCAATAACGCATCGAACCCTATCGGTACGGTGCTCGATGCCGATACGCTCGGCCAGATTGCCGAGATCGCCCGTTCGGTGGGCGCCTACGTGCTGTGTGACGAGGTGTATCTGCCGCTCGAGAACACTGAGTCCTTTATGTCGATGGTCGACGTGTACGAGAGGGCCATTGTCACCAACTCGTTGTCGAAGACCTATTCGACGCCTGCGGCCCGCGTGGGCTGGGTCGTGGCCGACGAAGAGGTGTCCAACCGCATCCGTACCTATCGCGATTACACCATGATCTGCGGCGGCGTGTTCAACGATGCCCTGGCGACCTATGTGCTTGAGCACAAGGATAAGATTCTCGAGCGCAATCGCAAGATCGTGTTTGGCAACCGCGATATCGCGCAGGCTTGGATCGATACGCAGCATCGCGTTTCTGGACGGGCCCCGCAGGGCGTGTCCACCTCGTTTATCCAGCTGGATATTCCCGAGGACGACGAGGAGTTCTGCAAGCGCCTGCTGGCCGATAGGGGAGTGCTGCTGGTCCCCGGTAGCCGTTTTGAGCTTCCCTGCGGCGCGCCTGGGCTACTGCGCGAGCGAGGACGTTCTGCGCGAGGGCCTGAGGCTTTTGGGCGAGGCACTGGCGGAGTTTGATCGCTAGGATTCCGATGATCTTCGAGGGCCTTATCCAAATTGGCCGAAGATAATCGAAAACGGATCCGTTTTCCCTAGGGGAAGCGGGTCCGTTTTTCTATACCGAGAAGTCAAGTTGTTACAAATGGCGCCGTAAAGCGAGTCGGTATCCGCTGGGCCTTATACTGAGCTTCCGGTGAACGGTATCAAGCGTCTGGTAAACGGTAATTTGTTTACCAGAAATGAATAGGACAAACTTTTTTCTGAATAAAAATGAAAATGGTTGAGAACGCAGTACGAACCGCTAATTCTATTCATAGCTTTATTGGAAATATGCAATTTGAGGGTGGTTTAACAAAGTTTAGTTCCAATTGATTTTTGGACTGAAAACGCGTTTAAGCACGTAAATACACTTTATTAAATCAAAGTGTGCCATGCGTGAAGTATATGTGTATGCCGTTCACCCCTCATATAAAACCGTTCGCGGGCGAGGTGGAAGTATGGACTGATTTTGGATATAAATATGTCGTCAGCAATAACGCCTCACACGGAGGGGCGCTAACGAATCGGCCCTGACAGGGGCCCGAAAGAAAGGTAGGAGGCCATGACGAAAGGTCTGCACGTGCCTTCCGAGATCGGCAAGCTCAGGAAGGTCTGCCTGCACCGTCCCGGCGACGAGCTCCTCAACCTGCCGCCCGACGAGCTCGAGCGACTCCTGTTCGACGACGTCCCGTTCCTGGAGGTCGCGCAGCAGGAGCACGACACCTTCGCCCAGATCCTGAGGGACCAGGGCGTGGAGGTCCTCTACCTCGAGAACCTCGTCGCTGAGGTGTTCGACCAGGTCCCCGGCGCCCGCGCCGAGTTCACCGACCAGTACATCGCCGAGGCCGGCATCCGCGGCCAGCACATGCCGCAGATCGTCCGCGAGAAGCTGGACTCCATCGAGGACAACCTCGAGTTCGTCAAGAAGACCATGGCCGGCATGACCAAGTCCGAGATAGACATGCCCCTCACGGCGTCCACGACCCTCGACTCCCTGGTCAACTCCGAGTCCGAGTCCGACCTGATCATCGACCCGATGCCCAACCTCTACTTCACCCGCGACCCGTTCGCGGTCATCGGCGAGGGCGTCAACCTCAACCGCATGTACTCGGTCACCCGCAACCGCGAGACCCTGTACGGCAAGTACATCTTCAAGTACCACCCCGACTACAAGGACGTCTCGCTGTACTTCCGCCGCGACTGCCAGTTCCACACCGAGGGGGCGGCGACGTGCTGAACATCAACGAGAAGACCCTCGCCGTCGGCATCTCCCAGCGCACCCAAGGCCGCCGCGATCGACGTCATGGCCCAGAACATCTTCTGGAACTCCGACTCAAGGTCGAGCGCATCCCGGCCTTCGACATCCCGGTCTCGCGCGCGTTCATGCATCTCGACACCGTGTTCACCCAGATCGACGTCGATAAGTTCACGATCCACCCCGCCATCATGGGCACCCTGCGCGTCTACGAGCTGACCGCCGGCAAGAACCCGGGCGACGTGAACATCCGCCTGATCGAGGACACCCTCGAGCACGTCTCGGAGGACGCCACCGGCGTCGACCAGGTCAAGCTGATCCCCTGCGGCGGCGGCGACCCGATCGCGGCCTCCCGCGAGCAGTGGAACGACGGCTCCAACACCCTGTGCGTCGAGCCCGGCAAGATCTGCGTCTACGCCTGCAACACCGTCACCAACGACGTCCTGTACAAGGAGGGCTGGACCTTCTCGTCGTGCCCTCCGCCGAGGCTCTCCCGCGGCCGTGGCGGCCCGCGCTGCATGAGCATGCCCTTCTGGCGCGAGGACCTCTAAGTCTTTTTCCGTTTCCGGTGCGGTCCCCCTACAACCGCACCGGCTTCGCCCGTTAAACGGGCAACACTAATACTTACGTAATTCATTTCTTCGAAAGGAATCGAACCATGGGTGTTAACCTCTCCGGCCGTAGCTTCCTCAAGCTTCTCGACCTCACCACCGAGGAGATCGAGTACCTGCTGAAGCTCTCCAAGAACTTCAAGGACATGAAGCGCGCTGGCGTTCCGCACCGCTATCTCGAGGGCAAGAACATCGTTCTGCTCTTCCAGAAGACCTCCACTCGTACCCGCTGCGCCTTCGAGGTCGGCGGCATGGATCTGGGCATGGGCGTCACCTACCTTGATCCCGGCACCTCCCAGATGGGCAAGAAGGAGTCCATCGAGGACACCGCCCGCGTGCTCGGCCGCTTCTACGACGGCATCGAATTCCGTGGCTTTTTGCCCAGGGACGATGTCGAGGAGCTCGCTGCCAAGTCCGGCGTGCCCGTGTGGAACGGCCTGACCACTGAGTGGCATCCCACCCAGATGCTCGCCGACATCCTGACCGTCCAGGAGAACTTCAACTACGACATCAAGGGCAAGACCCTCGTGTTCATGGGCGACTGCAAGAACAACGTTGCTCGCTCCCTCATGGTCGTCTGCTCCAAGCTCGGCATGAATTTCGTGGCCTGCGGCCCCGAGGAGTGCATGCCCGCTGACGACGTCATCGAGGCCTGCAAGCCCATCGCCGAGGCCAACGGCTGCACCATCAAGCTGACCACCGACGTCAAGGACGGCGTCACCGGTGCCGACGTTATCTACACCGACGTGTGGGTCTCCATGGGCGAGCCCGACGAGGTCTGGGCCGAGCGCATCGCTCAGCTTACCCCGTATCGTGTTACCTCCGAGGTCATGGCTATGGCCAACCCGGGTGCCATCTTCCTGCACTGCCTGCCCAGCTTCCACGACACCAACACCACGATTGGCGCCGAGAAGTGCGAGCAGTTCGGCATCACCGAGCAGGAGGTCACCGACGAGGTCTTCGAGAGCCCCGCTTCCAAGGTCTTCGACGAGGCCGAGAACCGCATGCACACCATCAAGGCTGTCATGTACGCCACGCTCAAGTAAGAGCATCTAGCATCTCGCTCGGGGTGTCTTGCTGCACACCCCGAGCGGCTTTTGTCTGGTAAATATCTCGCGTCGGGCGGTGGGCACGGCACGGAAGATCCGCTTCGCGCGAGAAAGTTAAATGATTTATGAAGGGGGGATGAGAACCATGACTGAGACCGCTAAGAAAAAGCGCGGTATGCCTTCATCGTTCACCATTCTTCTAGCTCTGCTGGCAATTGTCGCAGTGATTACCGTTATCGTCTCCGGCACGTCCGGCGGCGCGGTTACTGCCGCCCGTCTGAGCGATTTCTGCACCGCCCCGATTATGGGCTTCGCTGACGCTCTGCCCCGTCTGCCTCTTCGTTATGATCCTGGGCGGCTTCCTCGGTATGATGACCGAGACCGGCGCTCTGGACAACGGCATCGCCGTTCTGGTGCAGAAGCTTAAGGGCAACGAGATCATGCTCGTTCCTGTCCTTATGCTCATCTTCTCCCTCGGTGGTACCACCTATGGTATGTGCGAGGAGACCGTTCCCTTCTACGCCCTGCTCGCCGCTACCATGATGGCCGCTGGCTTCGACCCCATGGTCGGCGCCGCTACCGTCCTGCTCGGCGCTGGCTGCGGCTGCCTGGGCTCCACGGTTAACCCGTTCGCCGTCGGCGTGGCCGTCGACGCTCTGACCGGCGTTGGCATTGAGGTCAACCAGTCCATCATCATCGGCCTCGGTGCCGTCCTGTGGATTGTCACTACCGCTATGTCCATCGTCTTCGTGATGAACTATGCCAAGAAGGTCAAGGCTGACAAGGGTTCCACCATTCTGTCGATGCAGGAGCTTAAGGACGCCGAAGAGGCTCACGGCAAGGCTGCTTCCGAGGTCCACAAGGAGGTCAAGCTCACCGGTCGTCAGAAGGGTGTTCTGATCGCCTTCGCCTTCACCTTCGTCGTCATGATCGTCGGCTTCATTCCGCTGGCCGACCTCAACGAGGGCGTCGCCAACTTCTTCGACGCTGGCGCTGTCTACGACGCCGACGGTAACGCCGTCGTCCGGGCTGGTCTGCCCTGATCACCGGCCTGCCCATTGGCCAGTGGTACTTCGACGAGGCTTCCACCTGGTTCTTCCTCATGGCCGTCCTGATCGGTATCATCGGTGGCCTGTCCGAGAAGCAGATCGTCAACACCTTCATCACCGGCGCTGCCGACATGATGTCCGTTGTTCTCGTCATCGCCCTCGCCCGTGGCATCTCCGTCCTCATGGCTAGCACCGGCCTCGACGTCTTCGTCCTCGACGCTGCCGCCAATGCCCGGCTGGCCTGTCCGGCGTAATCTTCGCTCCCATGAGCTTCCCTGGTCTACTTCGGCCTGTCCTTCCTGATCCCTCGACCTCCGGTATGGCCACCGTCTCCATGCCTATCATGGGACCGCTGGCTGTTAAGCTCGGCTTCTCGCCCAAGGTCATGGTCATGATCTTCTCCGCCGCCATCGGTGTCGTGAACCTGTTCACCCCGACCTCCGGCGCCATCATGGGCGGTCTCGCCCTGGCCAAGATCGAGTGGACGACCTGGCTCAAGTTTGCCCTTAAGCTCATCGTCGCGCTCTCCGTCGTCTGCGCCGTCATCCTGACCGTCGCCTGCGTGCTGCTCTAAGTACCCAACGGGTACCCCACGGAAACCTTGACGATCCTGTAGAGGATCACCTGGTCATCGTCTGTCCGGTGGGGTCAACCCACCGGTAGACTCCTACCTTTAGCCCCCTCCCGTTCCGTGCGCGGGAGGGGCGCATCTTATGTTGCGCGGTTCTACGAACCGCGCAACCAGTCGACTGCTTGCGCGCCGCCCGAGGACGACAATTTGTCATTCGCCAAAAAGGCAAGGCATCACCAAAAGGTCTATGCCTCGCCTTTTTCATGCCAACTTGTACGTCCTGGACGGCGCTCGCTGTCCGTCCCTGCCTGCGGCGCTTTCCATTGTTGGTGCAGAGGGCGCTTTGCCTACTCTGGCGGGCTTTCGCTGGCTTATGCTCAACCTGCGACGTTTCCATTATTGATACAAAGGCCAGGTTTGTTTGAAAAAAAGAAGTTGCGGTGGAATAGTTCCTGTTTGGCCGTCTTGAGGGGTTAAACGGGAACTATTTCACCGCAACTTATCGATGACGTGTTTGGTTGGTGCCAGTTGATTGCTTGGGCGTTGGGGGAGGGTCTGCTCCGTTATAATCGCCTAGAACATTAATTGGAAACGGGACGGGAGCCATACATGCGCCAGGGTTTCGACAACGCGAAGTATATCGAGCTGCAGGCTGCTCACATTAAGGAGCGCATCTCACAGTTTGGTGGCAAGCTCTATTTGGAGTTTGGCGGTAAGCTGTTCGATGACTATCATGCGAGCCGCGTGCTGCCGGGTTTTGAACCGGACAGCAAGTTCCGCATGCTCAAGAGCATCGCCGACGATGTCGAGGTTATCATCGCGATCAACGCGAACCACATCGAGAAAAACAAGGCTCGCGGTGACCTTGGCATTACCTATGACGAGGATGTGCTGCGCCTGGTTGACTTGTTCCGCGGCAACGGCTTTGCCGTCGCGGCTGTGGTCATCACCCAGTACGCCGGCCAGCCTGCTGCCGATGTGTTCCGCAACCGCCTGAACGCGCTCGGCATCCCCGCCAAGCTGCACTATCCCATCGAGGGGTATCCGCACGACGTCGATCTGATCGTGTCCGATGATGGCTACGGCAAGAACGAGTTTGTCGAGACCACCCGTCCGCTCGTTGTCGTGACGGCACCCGGCCCCGGCTCGGGCAAGCTCGCCACTTGCCTCTCGCAGCTGTATCACGAGCACAAGCATGGCACGGCCGCCGGCTATGCCAAATTCGAGACCTTCCCGGTTTGGAATCTGCCCCTTACGCATCCGGTCAACATTGCCTACGAGGCCGCCACGGCAGACCTCGATGACGCCAATATCATCGATTCGTTCCACCTTGAGGCCTACAACAAGACCACGGTCAACTACAACCGCGACGTCGAGGCCTTCCCGGTGGTCCGTGCTCTGATGGAAAAGATCCTGGGCAAGAGCCCCTATCAGAGTCCTACGGACATGGGCGTCAATATGGTCGGCTTTGCCATCACCGATGACGATGCCTGCCGCGACGCTTCCAAGATGGAGATCGTCCGCCGCTACTTTACCGCGGTCGAAAATGTGCGCCGTACCGGCGTGGGCGATGAGCAAGTCGACCGTCTCAAGATTATTATGAAGAAAGCCGGCATCGATAAGAACTACTCACCGGCGCGCTCGGCGGCCCTCACCAGGGAGCAGCTGACGGGCGGTCCCGTGGGTGCCATGGTCATGCCCGATGGCTCCGTGGTGACCGGTAAGACCTCCACGCGCCTGGGCGCCGCAAGTTCGCTCATTATGAACGCCCTCAAGCATGTCTCGGGCGTCGACCTTGAGCTCGAGGTCATTAGCGATGAGGCGATTGAGCCCATCAGCAAGCTCAAGACGCATTTCTGGGCAGCAAAAACCCTCGCCTCCACACCGACGAGACGCTTATGGCGCTGTCGATCACCTCGGCCACGAGTGAGACGGCCGCTCGCGTCCTTTCGGGCCTGGAGCAGCTGCGCGGTTGCGATGCCTTCTTTAGCGTGATTATCTCGCCGACGGACGAGACGGTACTGCGCAAACTGGGTATCAACGTGTGCTGCGAGCCCAAGTTTGAGCGCCGCGGTTTCTTCCACCGCTAAGTTTGAAGCACCGCGGTAATTGCATTGCATTTTGGCCGTATCGGGTTGGCGCCCGGTACGGCTTTTTGATCAATAAAGCGCCTATTTCGGCGAAAAATAGCCGTTTACCTGCCTAGAAACAATTTGAGCGGTATACAATAACCGTAACTGTTTCATCCTTAGCGGGATGCCGCATGATGGATATTACCTGCCATCGTGAGGTGTGTCGGTCGCGCACGGCGCGTTAGATGCTCGTGCTCGGTTTGAGGAGGCTGCTATGGCGGGCAAGGGTCGTGCGAGTGTCAACGATATGAAGCGTGTCGAGGTGCTGGTGTTGATGGAGATCGACCAGCAAACCGAAGACAATGGCGGGCCGTATGGTTTCTCGCGCAAAACGCTTGCCGAGCGCGTGGGGGTTTCGCCGTATCGTGCCCGCGCCGCAATCGATCGCTTGATTCCGAAGGCATGATTGATGTCGTCTCGCGTTATAGCGACGACGGCGGTCAGCTTGCAAATGGCATTTGCCTCACCGAACGTGGCGAGTGGTATCTTGAGGGCGTCCGTACCGGCATGCTCGTTCAAGAAATGCTTGAGGACGAGGTTGCTGATCGATAGCAGCATGTAACCCTTGCCATAGCGACGCCGCCTGGGAAACCGGGCGGCGTTTTGTTTCAAGATTGAGAAATGCAATCGCACGCGAGAAAAATTGCGAACGGTCCGCGGCGCGAGTATTACAATGAAGACCCGTAAGATGTGGATAAACAACTTCTACGGGAAGCGCAGGTAACTCAATATGACCAAGCATGTGTTCGTAACCGGTGGCGTGGTTTCGTCCCTGGGCAAGGGTATCACCGCGGCCTCGCTGGGCCGTCTGCTCAAGTCGCGTGGCTACAAAGTAACGATGCAGAAGGCCGACCCGTATCTGAACGTCGACCCCGGTACCATGAGCCCGTTCCAGCATGGTGAGGTCTTCGTTACCGAGGATGGTTACGAGTCCGACCTGGACCGGGTCATTACGAGCGCTTTATTGATGAGAACCTGACCCGCGATTCCAACTTTACGACCGGTGCCATCTACAAAAGCCTAATCGCCCGCGAGCGTCGCGGCGACTTTTTGGGCGGTACCGTGCAGGTGATTCCCCACGTCACCAATGCCATTAAGGACAAGTTCCGCCGCATCGAGGAGCAGACCGGCTCCGATGTAGTCATCACCGAGCTGGGCGGCACGATTGGCGACATCGAGTCCCAGCCGTTTGTCGAGGCCATCCGTCAGTACCGCAAGGAGGCCGGCCCCGAGAACGTCTGCTACATCCACGTGTCGCTCGTTCCCTATATCGCCGCCGCCCACGAGGTCAAGACCAAGCCCACGCAGCATTCCGTCAAGGAGCTCCGCAGCTTTGGCATCCAGCCCGATATTATCGTGCTGCGCTCCGACCACCATATCGATGACGCTATCCGCGGAAAGATCGCAAGCTTCTGCGACGTCGACACCGATTGCGTCTTTACCAACGAGGACTGCGCGAGCATTTACGATGTTCCGCAGCTGCTTGCCGAGCAGGACTTTGACCTGCGCATTTGCGAGCGCCTGGGTCTGGACCCGCGTGAGCGCGACATGAGCGAGTGGAACGAGTTCCTGCGCAAACAGAATCACGCCAACCATCACGCCGACAAGGTGAAGATCGCCGTCGTGGGCAAGTACACGCAGCTGCCCGATGCGTACCTGTCGGTTATCGAGGCCCTGCACCATGCGGGCGTCTTCTACGATCGCCATGTGGACGTCCAGCTGGTCGACGGCGAGAGCCTCGACGAGCAGAATGTCTCCGAGGTTCTGGGCGACGCCTCGGGCATCCTGGTCCCCGGCGGCTTTGGCAAGCGCGCCCTGGAGGGCAAGATCCTCGCGGCCGAGTTTGCCCGTGAGCACAAGATTCCGTATCTGGGCATTTGCCTGGGTATGCAGGTGGCCGTGTGCGAATTTGCGCGCAATGTCGTCGGCCTTGCCGGCGCCAGCTCCTCTGAGTTCGATCCGGATGGCCCGTATAGTGTCATCGATCTGATGAGCTCGCAGGAGGACGTGACCGAGAAGGGCGGCACCATGCGCCTGGGCGCCTATCCGTGCAAGCTCGCCGCCGATACCCTTGCTCGCGAGGCATATGGCGAGGAACTCGTCTACGAGCGTCACCGTCACCGCTTTGAGTTCAACAACGCCTTCCGCGACCAGCTCGAGGACGCCGGTTTGGTTATCTCGGGTCTGTCGCCTGACGAGCGCCTGGTCGAGATGGTCGAGCTGCCGCGCGACGCATCCGTGGTATGTGGCAACCCAGGCTCATCCCGAGTTCAAGAGCCGCCCGACCAACCCGCAGCCGCTGTTCCGCGAGTTCGTACGCGCTTCGATCGGCCAGCACGAGGGTGTCGACCGTCTGCAGGTGACGCCCATGAACCTCGCTACGGACTAAAGGGTGCCGGCGAATAAGGAACATACCGAAGCTACTCCCTCGTCGCTCGCCGTGGCGGCGGGGGAGTATCTCGATTACCTCGCGGTCGAGCGGGGTTTGGCGCGCAACATGATTGCGGCCTATCGTCGTGACCTGACGACGTACTGCGCCTATCTGGAGCGGGCGGGTATTGTGTCTTTTGAAGAGGTGACTCGTCAGGTCGCGGAGGGCTTTGTCGCCGACCGTCGCGATGGGGGCTATTCCGATGCCTCGGTGGAGCGTGCGCTTGCAGCCGTGAAGGGCCTGCATGCCTTTTTGGTGCGCGATGGGGCTGTAGAACCCAAAATCCAACGGCGGCGTTGCGCCTGCCTAAAAAGGCTGAGCGTTTGCCGGAGTATCTATCGGTGGAGGATGTCTCGGCTCTGCTCGATCAAGACTTCCCCGAGGGCGAGATGGGCTTGCGCGACCATGCCATCTTGGAAGTGCTCTACGGATGCGGTTTGCGTGTGAGCGAGTTGGTGGGGCTCGATGTGGGCGATATCCATATTGACGATGGCTTTGTACTCGTTCGCGGTAAGGGCTCAAAGGAACGCCTGTCCCCGCTGGTGGGAAGCGCGGCGCGAGCTCTGATGCTCTATGTAACTGAGGGACGTTCTCGCTTGGCGGCCCATGCCCGCGGAACCGAGACCTCGGCGGTCTTTTTAAATAAGAACGGACGTCGCCTGTCGCGCCAGGCCGTGCATGCGATATGCGAGCGGTATGGGCGTCAGGGTGGGGCTGGTGGGGCTCCATCCCCATACCTTGCGCCACTCCTTTGCCACCCACATGCTCGCGGGCGGTGCCGACCTGCGTGTGCTGCAGGAGATTTTGGGCCATGCCGATATTTCGACCACGCAGGTCTACACGCATGTCGACCGCACGCAACGACCGAGGTCTATCTGGCGGCGCATCCGCTGGCGCATCGTTAACACATCGCTGGCCTGCATATTTATAGGTATTTGGGGACGGGCCCCAGATTGCTGCGGCGTGCTTTTTGCGCGCGCATGGGCAATCTGGGGCCCGTCCCATTTTTCGCCACTTGTCGTCGCGGTGGTGGGCCGCACGTGCCTTGGGTGGGGGAGTTTGGGGGCGATGTGAACGCCATGTAAAGGGACGCAAAAATCGCCTCAAGGTCAACTTGAAGGTTGAGGTTGAAAGGCGGGGTGCCACAGGTGGCATCCCGCCTTTGCTGTAAACACAACATATTGTGTTTTCGAACATATGCTCGGGGGTGTTTTTTACAACATATTGGGGGTGGAATGGTGGGGCAGGGGGGGGGGGGAAGGGGTGGGGAAAGGTGTTGAAAAATGGGGCGGTTCCCCATATTATTGATGACGTCGACAGGCGGGGTGGTTCCCCGCGTACGTGCCATCTGAGTAACCGAGGGGAGGGCGCACATGGGAATGACTGGTGCATACGAGCGCAATCTCGATGCAAAAGGTCGTCTATCCCTGCCTGCACCCCTTCGCGAGGAGCTTGGAGAGCACGTTCGCGTGTTTAAAGCCCTGGATGTCGATGCTCTGTACGTGTTCTCTGCCGAGGCCTTCGATAAGTGGGTCGAAGGACTCTTCGCGGGTCGTGAGGGCCACGAGGGTTTTAACCCGCGTGACATCAACGACCAGAAGCTCATGAGGGCGATCAACAAGCGCACCACGTCGATGGATGTGGACAGCGCGGGTCGTATCGGTCTTTCTGAGTCTCCGCAAGCAGGCGAACCTCGACCGCGAGGTCACGGTTGTGGGCAACTACGACCACCTTGAGGTTTGGGACCGCGCTACGGCCGATGAGGACGATGATGACGAGGCCCCTGCTGGACCTCTTCTTCTCGTAAGGGCAAGGCACGGGTAACGGATGGAGCGTGGGATCTTGACACAAGAATATCGGCATGAACCTGTCATGCTCGGCGAAGTGCTTGAGTCGCTGCGGCTAAAGAGCGGCTCCGTCGTCTGCGACTGCACCCTTGGCGGTGCCGGCCATTCGGTAAAGATGGCCGCGCAGGTGGGGGAAACGGGCCTTTGCTCGGCGTCGATCAGGACGACATGGCCTCTCGAGGCCGCTGGCGCCCGTCTGGACCGCGAGGTTCCCGGAGTTCCGCACCAGCTGCTGAAGGGCAACTTCGGCGACTTGGACGAGCTGCTTTGCTCGGCCGAGGTGCCCGGGGTCGATGGCTTCCTGTTCGACTTGGGCGTTTCGTCACCGCAACTCGATATCCCTGGCAGGGGCTTTTCGTATAACGAGGACGCCCCATTGGACATGCGGATGGATCCGGGTAACAACACCTTAAACGCAGCTGAGGTCATCAACACCTATAACGAACACGACCTCGCCCGGATTCTACGCGTCTACGGCGAAGAGAAGTTTGCCTCGCAGATCGCGCGCGAGATCGTGCGCCGCCGCGAGCAAGAACCGATCGAAACCACCGGCCAATTTGTTGAGATCATCAAGGCGGGTATCCCGGCTGCCGCTCGTCGGCATGGCGGACACCCGGCCAAGAAAAGTTTCCAGGCCATTCGCATCGAGGTCAATCACGAGCTCGATGTGCTCGAACGAGGGCTTGATGCCGCCACCAGGTGGCTCAACCCGGGCGGACGTATCTGCGTCATCTCGTATCACTCGCTCGAGGACCGTATCGTAAAGAACCACTTTAAGGAGATGAGCCAGGGGTGCACGTGCCCGCCGGAGATTCCGGTGTGCGTGTGCGGCAACGTGCCGATACTCAAGGTCATCACCCGCAAACCCTTGGTTGCCCAGCCTGATGAGGTTGAGCGCAACCCTCGGGCGAGATCAGCCAAAATCCGCGTGGCGCAGCGTCTGTAGGCGCGACCGCGCGATATTGGACCTCCCGCTCGCACCATAAACGAAGCTTAAACACACTACCAACGTACTCGGGATGGGAGGCGGCATATCATGGGCTACAACACCTCAAACGCAACACTTGCCTATGATATGAACGCCATGCCCGCCTATCGTGAGGCACCGCAGGCCCCCGTTGCTCCCCGTGAGCAGCGCGCACGCCGCGCTTTGATGTCTACACGGGCGCGGGCCGTCAGGCAAACCAGGCGGTAAGCCCGGTTTTCATGAGCGTTCTTAAAACGTTTTGCATCATTGCGGCCATCTTCATGACGATCGGTGTCGCCCGCGTGGCGCTCGCCGGCGTTACGGCCCAGGTGCTCAACAGCAACGCCGAGCTTACCAACACGCTCGAAAAGGCGACCGATGAGAGCTCCGACCTGGAGGTCATGCATTCGGTCTATGGTGCCGACACGCGCATTCGCGACCTTGCGGGCGCTTATGGCATGGTGGAGCCCAGCGAGAGCGTTACACTTGACTTTTTCGCAGGATGCAGCCGCGGGCGCCAGCTCGACCGCGACCGCTCAGTAGCAAGACGGTAGCTGAGTATGACAAATGACTATCGCCGCGGCTCCGATGGGGGCCGCGGTTCTGACGTCCCTCGTCGCGGGGACGTTCTGGTTATCAAGGAACGGGTCGGCAATCTTACAACGCCGGGCAGTCCCGTGGCAACGACCCGGCGTCGCGACTTCGCGGCTCGGACGGCCCTCAAATGCATAACACCAGGTCGCGCAAGAGTTCGTCGACCGAATGGCTCACAGGCACGCCTCTGCCTCGCCGCAAAGCCATCATGGGCTTCATCGGGCTTGGTTTGGGCTTGGGCGTCTTTCGCCTTGCCGACTATCAAATTGTCGAAGCCGATAAACTGCGCGAGCGTGCCGATGCGCGCCGCCTGCTTGCACAGACCCTCTATGCCAAACGCGGCACCATCTACGACCGCAACGGCAACGTGCTGACGTCGTCGGTCGAATGTCGCAACATCGCCGTGAACCCGCAGCTTGTCGAGGACGTTGACAAGACGGTGTCGGCGCTGGTCAAGGCAACTGGAATCGATAAAAAGACCTGCCGCAAGCTCGTTGAGTCCGATGGAACCTGGGTGTATATCAAGCGCCAGGTGGACGAGGATGATGTCGCGGCGCTGGAGAAGAAGAACCTGCCAGGCGTGCTTTTTGAGCAGGCCATGAAGCGCGTATACCCCTACGGCAATCTGGCATCGCAGGTGCTGGGTGTAGTGAATGTAGACAACGACGGCTTGACGGGTCTCGAAAAGCAATACAACAAGCTTCTGACCGGCACGAATGGTACCCTCGTACGCGAGCGCGCGAGGGACGGCAGCTATATCGCGGGCGGCGCCTATAAGAAGGTTGCCGCGGTGGACGGCGTGGACATCGTGACGACGCTCGATGTCAATATCCAGCGAGCGGCTGAGGATGCTTTTGGCGGAGGCTGTCGAGAAGACAAAGGCCAAGAACGGCTCGGCTTTGGTCACCGACCCCACGACTGGTGAAATTCTCGCCGCCTGCTCGTACCCGACCTACGACCAGACCGATCTGGAAAACGCCAAGACCGAGGATATGAACTTGCGCCTGGTCACCGACGCCTACGAGCCCGGCTCGGTCTTTAAGACGCTCGTGGCGGGCGCCGGCTTCGACTTGGGCGTCGTTCGATCGAGTACGTCGTTTGAGGTGCCGGCGAGCATCAAGGTGGGCGACGATACCGTCACCGATGCCGACAAGCGCGCGACTATGCCATGACCATGGATGTGCGCGAGATGATGCGCCGTTCGTCCAACGTGGGCTTTGTCCTGGTGGGGCGCAAGATCGGTGCGGATGACTTTGCCGCCTATGTGGATAAGTGGGGCATAGGTCACAGCTCCGGTGTCGATTTTCCGGGCGAGAGCCTGGGCATCGTCAGTCGGGCGAGCGTGACCAGTATGACGGCGCCACGCTGGGTTCGATGAGCTTTGGACAGGCGCTGTCCGTCTCGCCGATTGAGATCGCACGTGCCGTGGGCGGCATCGCCAACGGCGGCGTGATGATGACCCCGCACTTCTATAAGTCCAGCAAGGGCGACGAGAAGGACTGGGGCGAAGGCGAGCGCGCGATTTCGGAGGACGCCGCATCCCAGGTGACATCGTGCATGCAGACGGTCGTGTCCGAGGGAACGGGCGTTGGCGGCGCGGTTGACGGCTATGACGTGGCGGGTAAGACCGGTACGGCCGAACGAGCCGACGAGAACGGCGGCTACCTCAAGGAGAACTACATGTCGTCCTTTATGGGCTTTGCACCGGCACAATCGCCCAAGGTGCTGTGCTATATCACGCTCGACGGAACGCCGAGCGGCTCAGATGCCGCTGCGGTGCCGTTCCAGTCCATTATGGCCAACGCGCTCGACGTGCTGGGTATCCCGCACACGAAGTAGGGGGTTACAATCTTTGGGGCGTGGTTTGTTGTCCCATATGAGGGGTGTTCACATGCCCTGCACCACGCATGCGCGGCGCTGGGATACAATACGCCGATAGCATTATTAGGTTTACAGGGGAGCTGCAATGATAGAGATCGCCGTCAACAACCTCGCGGCCGCAACAGGGGCCCGAACCGTGACGGGAGAAGCCGATCAGGTATGCCGCGGGTGCGTTATCGACTCGCGCCAGGTCGAGGAAGGGACGATTTTCGTCGCCTTTCCCGGTGAAAACGTCGACGGCAATGATTTTGCTTCCCGTGCCGTCCAGTCGGGTGCCGGCGCCGTCGTGATGACGCGTGAGCCCGAGGCCGAGCTGGTCTCGCTGGCGCAGGACAAGGGCTGTGCCATCTTGCTGACCGATGATCCCGAGGAGTTTCTGCTGCGTTTGGCGCACACGTACCGCCTGGAGCTTGGCTGCCTGGTCGTTGGTATTACCGGTTCCATCGGCAAGACGACGACCAAGGACGTGCTCGCCGCTGTGCTCGCCAAGCGCTATCGTGTCTGGGCCACCAAGGGCAATTTCAATAACCTGATCGGCATGCCGCTCACGGTGCTTTCCGCTCCGGCCGATACCGAGGTCCTGGTGCTCGAGATGGGCATGAACCATTTCCACGAGATTGAGCGCCTGTCCCAGTCCGCCAATCCCAACCTTGCCATCGTGAGCAAGATTGGTACCTCTCACATCGGCATTTTGGGTAGCCGCGAGAACATCGCCCGCGCTAAGGCCGAGATTGTCCAGGGTATGTGCGCCGCCGGCGACTTCTTGCCGCTGCTGGTTTTGGGCGGTGAGGACGACTTTACGCCGTTCATTCGCGATACGTTCGCCCAGCCTGCTGGTATCGACGTGATGCTGGCCGGCGTCTCGGACGATGATGAGGTTCGTGCCCGCGACATTCGTGTTGATGACGAGGGCCGTCCGGTCTTTACGCTCGATTTTGGCCAGGGTGAGACGACCGATACCATGCTTGCCATCCCCGGCGTGCAGTCCGTTCCAAATGCCGTTAAGGCCGCCGCAGTTGCCTATCGCCTGGGCGTGACGCCCGAGCAGATCGATGCTGCCTTTAGGGGCCTCACGATCACCGGGCACCGCCAGGAGATCAAGCGCGCCAAGAGCGGTGCCCGCGTCATCGACGATTCCTATAACGCCAGCGCCGAATCCATGGCTGCTGGTCTCGATCTGCTGTGCTCGCTTTCGTGCACGGGGTCTCGCATGGCGATCCTGGGCGAGATGGGCGAGATGGGCGATGAGGCTCCTCGCATGCATGAGCTCGTGGGCGCCTATGCCGCCGCCAAGAAGCTCGACATGCTGGCGTGCGTGGGTGGTGAGCTTGCCCAGCTTATGGCCGATGCCGCGCGCATGATGGGCATGGACGAGGACCGCATCCAGGTGTTCTCCGATTATCAGCAGGTGCTCGACCGCATGGGCGGCGCGCTTGAAAAACATGATGTTGTACTGGTCAAGGGTTCCCGCTTTGTTGAGCTCGACCGCTTTGTGGAAGGTGTGTGCTAGCCCATGTTCGGCAATCCCTCGTATCCAACGTATCAGGCTTTTTGGGGCTTGGCATCGCCGCTGCCATTGCGCTGCTGCTCATGCCGTGGTGGATCAAGCTACTTAAGGTCGAGGGTATCGGCCAGCAGGTTCGTGCCGACGGCCCCAAGCGTCATTTGGTTAAGCAGGGAACGCCCACCATGGGTGGCGTTGTCATTCTCGTCGCGATTTCGCTGACCTGCCTGCTGATGGGCAAGCTCACCACCGAGCTCGTGCTCGTGCTGCTCGCCACGCTGGCGACCGGCGTGCTGGGCCTGATCGACGACCTGACCTCCGTTACGCATGGGCGCTCGCTCGGTCTGACGCCTCATGCCAAGATGATCGGCCTAACCATTATCTGTGTCACCTTTACGGTACTTGCCGTTAACTGGTGCGGCGTCGCCCCCGAGATTCGTTTTCCCGGCGGCCTGACGATTGACCTTGGCGTGCTTTCGACCACCATCTGCGGCCTTTCGTTCCCGTGGCTCTACATTGTCTTTTGCTGGCTGATGATCGCCGGTCTTTCTAATGCCGTGAACCTGACCGATGGCCTTGACGGTCTTGCTGGCGGCACCTCCATGATTGCCATGCTCGCCATGGCTGCCATGGCGTTTTTTTGCACGGAGACGTGAACCTGTCCATCTTCTGCACCGCGTGTGCCGGTGCCTGCTTGGGCTTTCTGTGGTTCAACTGCTATCCGGCGAGCATCTTTATGGGCGATACCGGCTCGCTTGCCCTAGGCGCCGCGTTTGCCTGCACGTCCATCATGACCAACACCGAGGTCGTCTCCCTCATCATCGGCGGCCTGTTTATCGTTGAGACCCTGTCGGTCATGATTCAGGTTGTCTACTTCCACTTTACGCACAAGCGCGTCTTCCTTATGGCGCCCATCCATCATCATTTCGAAAAGAAGGGCTGGGCCGAGACCAAGGTCGTCATCCGTTTTTGGATTATCGCTGCTGCCTTTGGTGCCGTTGGCCTTGCTCTGTTCTTCCAGTTGGGATAGTGGTCTTTCATGTCTCTTGCTGATGTCTTTAGCCTGCTCGTTTTGGGTCAGGGCAAATCCGGTCTCGATGTCGCCCGCTGGGCGCTGGCACATCCCGAGCGCGTAAAGTGCCGTTACCGTGTATGGCGGTGGCACCTCTGAGCCCAATGACGCCACGCGTGCGCTCGAGGCTGCTGGTGCGTCGTTTGTCTATGGGACCGAACAGGTCGAGGGCGCCTATGACGTATGCGTGACGTGCCCGGGTATCTCGGAGTTCTCGTCCTTCTTTAAGGCCGGGCGCGAGCATGCCGCCCAGATTATGGGATGTGAGCCCGAGTTTGCCTATCGCCTGTCGCCCGATAACTGGATTGCCATCACGGGCACCAACGGCAAGACGACCACCACGTCGCTGACTGATTATCTGCTTAAGGCCGCCGGTGAAGCCAGCGTGGGCCGTCGGCAATATCGGTGAGCCGCCGGTGAACGAGATCGACGGCCGCGCACATAATGAGTGGTTTGTGGCCGAGCTGTCGAGTTATCAGATTGCTACGACCGCCGAGCTTCATCCTCGCGTGGCGGTGCTGCTCAACATCACTCCCGACCACTTGGGCTGGCATAAGAGCCATAAGAACTATGCGCTTGCCAAGATCAAACTGTTTGACAATATGGTCGATGACGATCTGGTGGTTGTCGACGTCGAAGACGCCGGCATTCACGAGTTCGATGAGTACATCTACACGCCGGGTCGTCGCATCTGCAAGGTTGCCTTTGACGAGCCTGAGGGCGAGGATGCCGCCTTTGTGCGCGATGGCAAGATGATCGTGCGCCTGAAGGGTGTCGAGACCCCGCTCATCGCTATATCCGAGCTCAAGATCTCGGGCCATCACAATGTTATCAATGCCCTATGCGCTGCCACGGCTGCCTTGGCGGTCGGTGCCGATGTCGACGGTGTTGCCGCGGTCTTGCCTCGTTCCAGCCGCTCGAGCACCGCGTGGAGCCGTGTGGCGAGATTGACGGCGTGCGCTACGTCAACGATTCCAAGGCGACCAACACCGATGCGGTCGAGAAGGCACTGACGGCATTTCCCGATGACGACGTGATCTTGCTGCTCGGCGGCCACGATAAGGGCACGCCGCTCACGGACTTCGCGCGCGTCGTTATGGACAACGTGCGCTCGGTCGTCTGCTTTGGCGATGCGCGCGAGCGCTTCACCGCCGCTATGGACGAGGCCGATGTCGATGGCGATGTGGATAGCGCCCAGGCGGATGACCTGCGCGACGCCGTGGACGTTGCCCGTTCGCTTTCGAGCCGTGGTGACGTGATCTTTTACTTTCTCCTGCCTGCTCTTCGTTCGATGAGTTCTCGGGCTATGAGGAGCGCGGCCGCGTGTTTAAGGACTACGTGGCTCAGCTTGCCGCTGCAGCGAAATCACAAATGGAATAGGGGTTGCGGTGAGAGAGAGAGCCCCCCGACAAGGTATGAGGAGGCCCGACTCGGACCGTGCTTCCTCACGTCGTATCACACCGCGTTCCAGCCGCGGCGGGCAGTCGTTTAGCGAACGCTATATTGCCGGCGTTCCCGCCCGTATCATGCGCCCCCGTTTGATATTCATGGCCTGCTTGTTTACCTTGGTATGCTTTGGCCTGCTGATGGTGTACTCGGCGTCTTCGGTCGAGGCGCTGCACGAGAATGGCTCGGCGACGTTTTTCTGGGTCGACAGGCCGCGTTTGCCGTGGTCGGTGTTCTGGCGCTGATTGCCATCGTGCGCGTTTTGCCGGACAGCTGGTTTGGGGAGGATGTGCTCAGGATCTTCCCTCATAGGCATGATAGGGGCTACTGTTTCTGGTGTTCTTGGTGGGCAGCGGCAGCCGTGGCGCCACGCGCTGGCTTAACATCGCCGGTATTCAGTTCCAGCCTTCCGAGTTTTTAAAGCCATTTGCCATTGCGTATTCGGCCATCATGCTTGATCGCTTCTTTTCGCCCGGTGGCAACATCAACGAATTCCTTCGCAAGATGGGCATCTACCTTGGCATTTCGCTCTTTCTGATCTTTATCCAGCCCGATTTCGGTACTGTCCTGATCATCCTGTTGACCCTCATGTGCATGGCGTTGTTTGCGGGTCTCGACCCCAGTTTATCATCGGCGTGCTAATCTTCGGCATTCTCGTGATCGTGATTGCGCTTGTCGCAGAGCCGTACCGTATGGTGCGTATTCAGGTTGCCTTGAACCCTTGGGCCGACGAGTATGGTGACGGCTATCAGGCCACGCTTGCCATCATGGCCTTTGCCTCGGGCGGTCTGTTCGGCCGTGGCATCGGCAACTCAACCATGAAGTACTCGTATCTGCCCGAGGCACACAACGACTACATCTTGGCCATCATTGGCGAGGAAGTCGGTTTTGTCGGAACCGTGCTGTTCTTCTTGGTGTTTGCGATGCTGATCTACTCGGCGTTTCGCATTGCCGAGCAGGCGACCGATCGTCGGGGGCGCGCTCATGGCGTCTGGCTCCGCGGTCATTCTCGCAGTGCAGTTTTTGATTAACGCGCTGGGCATCCTCAACGTGTTTCCCATGACGGGCAAACCGTTGCCGTTTATTAGCTACGGCGGTTCGTCGATTATTGTGTCGCTCATGCTTGCCGGGTTGATCCTGCGCGTTTCGTACGAGAGCGCCCGCCGCGATGAGTATGACCGCCGCCGTGAGAGCTTTGCCGTTATGGATGAGAGTACCGCCGGCGTGCCCCACGTGCGCGGCGAGCGATCTTCGCGTAACGGTTTTACCGTCCTGGATGGCTCTGCGACCGAGCCGGCAGCCCGCCCGCATGCGTCAGCGAACGGCGCCGCAAGGTCGTCCTCAGCGCCCCACCTCGCAATGCGGGCGGCGGATATAATCGAATTGATTTGAACTCGGACCCGTCGGCGCGTCTGCGTACCGACGACCAGGGACCGCGTGTACGAAGGGACTACCATGACCGATAAAATGACCGTTGCTATTGCAGCCGGCGGCACGGCCGGGCACATCAACCCCGCGCTCGCCTTGGCCGAAGAGCTCCGTGACCGTGGCCACCACGTTGTGTTCGTGGGCCAGTCGCGCAAGCTCGAGGGTCGTCTGGTCCCCGAGGCTGGGTTTGATTTTGTGCCCATTACGGTCACGGGCTTCGACCGCTCCCGTCCTTGGACGGCGCTGACCTCGCTGTGGCGTGTCAACAAAGCCAAGCGTGCGCTCGCCAGTCATTTCTCAAAGGTCGGCAAGCCCGATGCCGCCATTGGTTTTGGTGCCTATGTCGAGGTTCCGCTGCTGGGGGTGGTGCAAAGGGCGCGGGCGTTCCGTATCTGCTGCATGAGCAGAACTCTGTTCCGGGCCTGGCCAACAAGATGATGAACTCCCACGCCGCCCGCGTGTGCATCTCGGTGCCGGCAGCGCGTTCGGTCTTTGAGCGCGAAGGTGACCCTGACCACGTGCTCATGACCGGCAACCCCGTACGTCGCTCGGTGATCGAGGGCGATCGCGCTCGCGGCCGCAAGGCACTTGGCGTTCCCGAGGACGCTACGCTGCTGCTCGTCTTTGGCGGTTCACTTGGCGCCCAACACCTCAACGAGCGCGTGGTTTCGCTCAAAAACGAGCTGCTTTCGCGCAAGAACCTCTATGTGTTGCATTCGACGGGTGCCGACGGCTTTGAGGAGACCGAGCGCGCTTTGGCGCTGACGCCCGAGGAGGCGAAGCGTTACCGCGTCCAGCCTTACATCGACAACATGGGCGATATGCTGGCTGCTGCCGATTTGGTGCTTCTCGCGTTCGGGCGCATCGAGCGTGGCCGAGATCGCTGCGCTCGCCGTGCCCTCGGTGCTCGTGCCGTATCCGCATGCGACGGCCGACCACCAAACCACCAATGCTCGTTATCTGGTCGACGCCGGGGCCGGCGTGCTCTGCGCCGATGCCGATATCGACGGTTCTGCCTTTGCCGATGAGCTGCTGCACCTGGTCGATGACGCGGCGGCGCGCGACGCCATGCGTCAGGCGGCGCGTGGTCTGGCTCAGGATAGGGCCGCCGCTCTTCTGGCGGATGCGGTAGAGGGTTTGCGTTAGTTAGACGGGATATCGTCGGTCGCCCTCGCGCTGATGCGGTAGGTGCGGTACAGTTAACGGGTTACAGGCAGTGTTTACGCAAGGAGTACACGAGCACATGGCTGATTCCCAGACTGCAACCTCCGCGCCCGAGTTTAAGAGCGCCCACTTTATCGGTATCGGCGGCGCCGGCATGAGCGGCATCGCCCTCGTTCTGCACGAGCGCGGTTATGCCGTTACCGGCTCCGACCTTAAGACGTCACGTTATATCCGCCAGCTTACCCGCGCTGGTGTGAAGGTGCATGTGGGCCATGAGGCCGCCACGATCGACGAGGTCAAGCCCGACGTGGTTGTTGTCTCCACCGCTATTCCGGAGTCCAACCCTGAACTCGTGCGCGCTCGCGAGCTTGGTATTCCCGTGTGGCCCCGTGCCAAGATGCTCTCTGCTTTGGGCCACGGCTACATCACCGTCGCTGTTGCCGGCACGCATGGCAAGACCACCACGTCTTCGATGTGCGCCACCATGCTCGACCGCATGGGTCTGGATCCGAGCTTCTTGATCGGCGGCGTCGTCGAGGGCTATGACACGAACGGCAAGAACGGCTCGGGCGACTACTTTGTCGCCGAGGCCGACGAGTCCGACAGTCCTTCCTGTTCCTGAACCCCAACGTGGTCATTGTGACCAACGTCGAGGCCGACCACCTCGATCACTACTCGGGTATCGAGGAGATCGAGGCGACTTTCGCCAAATTCATGAGCACTGGTGGGCGAGGACGGCACCGTCATCGTCTGCGGTGAGGACCCGCATCTGGTCGAGCTCGCCAAGTCGACGGGCCGTCACGTGCTTTCCTACGGCTTTGCCGAGAGCAACGACATCGTCTGCATGCACCCGGATGTCAAGGGCATCCAGAGCGACTTTATCGTTCGCTTTGAGGACGGCACTGAGCACGCTGTGGAGATCAAGAGTAATCCCGGTCGCCACAACATGCTCAACGCCACGGCGGTGCTCACCGTCGCCCATGTCCCTGGGCCTTGACATCGACGCCGCCGCCAAGGCGCTCTCGAGCTTTGAGGGCGTCCGCCGCCGCTTTACCCACGTGGGCGATATCGATGGCATCACCGTGGTCGATGATTACGGCCATCACCCCACCGAGATCAAGGCGACGCTTGCTGCCGCTTCGTCGCTGGGCTACAAGCACGTCGACGTCGTGTTCCAGCCGCACCGCTATTCGCGCCTGCAGGCCCTGTGCGACGACTTTGCCGATGCATTTGCCAATGCCGATAAACTGCTGCTGATTGATGTGTTCTCGGCTGGCGAGATGCCCATTCCCGGGTGTTACCTCTAAGATGCTCGCCGATACCGTGCGCGCCAAGCATCCTGGCAAGGAGGTCGTGTACTGCTCCAGCCGTCTTGAGCTCAATCAGGAGCTCGAGCAGATGGTGGGCGAGGGCGACTTGCTGCTCACTATGGGTGCCGGTGACGTTACGACCGTCGGTCCCGAGTTTATCGAGTATCTGACTGCCAAGAAAGACGCTTAAGTCTAATGGGTCTGTTTAACGCCGTCATGGCGCTCTCGGGCATGATCGACACGCATGTGATCGAGGACGAGCGCCTTGCGCGTCATACGAGCTATATCGTATCGGCGGCAAGGCCGACCTCTTTGTGACGTGCCATAGCTATCATGCCCTCCGCCGCGCCGTGGCGGTGCTCGATCGCGAGCAGGTGCCGTGGGTCATCATCGGCAAGGGCTCCAATCTGCTGGTTGCCGATGGCGGTTATCGCGGCGCCGTCATTTCGCTCGGACGTGAGTTTCAGCGCACGGTTGTTGCCGATGACGGTTGTACGCTGACGGTCGGTGCGGGCGTGATGTTTGCGCGCCGGGCAACGATGCCCTGTCGCGTAGCCTCTCGGGCCTTGAGTTTGCCGTTGGCATCCCCTGGCTCGGTTGGCGGTGCGATATCTATGAATGCCGGCACACGGACCGAGTGGATTGGCTCGCTGGTTGAGGATGTCGTAACGTTTGACCCGGCATCCGGTATCAAGCATTATGCGGGGTCCGAGATCACTTGGGGCTACCGCGAATGTAGCCTTCCCCGCAATGAGATCATCCTCGAGTGCGTGCTCAAGCTTAAACCGGCGCCCAAGGCCGACATCCGCGACCGCATGGAACGGTACCTGACGAGGCGCAAGCGTACGCAGCCCATGGGTCGCGCATCCTGCGGGTCGGTCTTTTCGCAACCCGCCCGATGCGAGTGTGGGCAAGCCTTATCGAGGATTGTGGATTAAAGGGTTTTTCGATTGGCGGCGCGGAAGTTTCGCCCGTTCACGCTAATTTTATCGTTAATAACGGAACTGCCTCGGCCGATGACGTTGCCGCGGTTATCAGACATGTGCACGGAAAGGTGAGGGAGGCGTATGGCATCGAGCTCAGACCGGAAGTTAAATTCCTCGGCTTCTAGAGCATCGAAACCCACCTTCCGCCGCGCCGGAGGGCGTTCCGGCGCGCCTGCCAAACCTCAACGCAATACCGTCGCGCATTCTAAGTCTGTCGGGCATGCTCGACAGACCAGTCGTCCGGTCGTTGGCTCGCAGCTCGGTAATCGTCCGGCCGCAAAAAAGTCCTCGCGTCCCTCGGTGACGTCAAAGCCTGTTATGGGCGCCAAGCCTGCCCGTCCCATGGCAACTCCTAAGCCCCCGACGGGAACTAAAGCGCCGCGTCCAGGTCGCACGCTGGGCGCATCGAAACCGCGCTCGCTGACATCGGTGCCGGCTACCGCCAAGAAGCCTTCGGGTAAAAAAAGCGTCAACCCGTTGTCTTCACTTGGGGCGATGGTAAATAAAACATCAGACGCCGCTTCTGTCGTTACAGGCAAAGGCAAAATCGTTGGCGGCGTTCTGGCCGTCTTGGCCGTGCTCGTCGTCGTTGCCATCGTGGTGATTAACTCTGGATTGTTTACCGCCACTGATATTCAGATTCAAGGCAGCGAGCATGTGACGAAGCACGATGCTATCCAGCTGATCGATTTGCCCGAGGGAACGTCGCTTTTTAACGTCGATCCCGACCAGATTACCGAGGACCTCAAGCAGAACCCGTGGGTCTCGGGCGTAGATGTCCAGCGTCAGTTCCCGCATACGCTCATCATTACGCCGATGGAGCGCAAGGTCATCGCAATTGCCTATATCAGCTCCGATGACCTTGCCTGGGCCATCGGGGATGATGACACCTGGATCGCCCCGCTGTCGACGTCGGTCGAAGTGGATGACCAGGGCAACGTCATCACGACGGGGCAGGGCTCAAATACCCTGACCGGCATTGATGCCGCGCTGGCGCTCGCTAAGCACTATGGCGCGGTGTTGTTGACTGATGTCTCGGCGGATGTCGCTCCGGTTTCCGGCCAGGCGGTGAGCTCCAAGGCCGTTAAGGCTGGCTTGGATTATGTGCGTGGTTTTTCGAGCGAGTTCTTGGGACAAGTCAAGGATATTTCCACGCCTTCGGTCGAAGCCATCTCGGCAAACCTCAATAACGGCATTGAGGTGTCGCTGGGCGATTCGAACGATATCGTCAAGAAGGAACGCGTAGTTACCAAGTTGCTTTCGCAGGTAGAGGGCGTAACGTATATCAATGTGCGCTCTCCGGGCAACTACACATTTAGGAATGCTCCGACCTCATAGCGCTGGTTGATGCTTTGTTGAGTGGCCATACCACGCCGTTTATCTGGTTTGTTTGGTTTTCACGGTCAATTATTTGACTGATACGTTCATAATGTGCAAACATAATACGGTTTACCTTTGCATTTACTTTCAACCTGAAGGTTAATGTGCGCAGGGGTCGACCCATGCTATGGCTATAACCTTTGTTCGGAGGACCGACATGCACGAGACAGAGATCAACAACTACCTTGCCGTCATTAAGGTGGTCGGTGTCGGCGGCGGCGGTACCAACGCGGTCAATCGAATGATCGAAGAGGGCATCCGCGGCGTCGAGTTTGTTGCCATCAACACCGATGCTCAGGCACTCGCGATCTCTGATGCCGATATCAAGGTGCACATCGGCACCGACCTTACCCGCGGCCTGGGCGCTGGCGCCAACCCCGAGGTCGGCTGCCAGGCGGCAGAGGAGTCCCGCGACGACATCCGCGACGCGCTCGCTGGTGCCGACATGGTCTTCGTCACCTGCGGCGAGGGCGGCGGCACCGGTACCGGCGCTGCTCCCATCGTTGCCGATATCGCGATGAACGAGGTCGGTGCGCTCACCGTCGGCGTCGTCACCAAGCCGTTCGGCTTCGAGGGCCGCAAGCGCAAGAAGAGCGCCGAGGAGGGCATTAAGACCCTCTCCGATTGCGTCGACACCATGATCGTCATCCCTAACGATAAGCTGCTCGACATCGCCGAGAAGAAGACCACCATGCTCGAGGCCTTCGCGATTGCCGATGGCGTCCTTTCCCGAGGGCACCCAGGGCATCACCGACCTCATCACCGTCCCCGGTATCATCAACCCTGGACTTCGCCGATGTTAAGACCATCATGAAGCAGGCCGGTACCGCCATGATGGGTATCGGTACCTCTTCTGGGGATACCCGTGCCGTCGACGCTGCCCAGCAGGCCATCTCCAGCCCGCTGCTCGAGAGCTCCATCGATGGCGCCACGCGCGTGCTGCTCTCCATCGCCGGTTCCAAGGACCTGGGCATCCGAAGAGATCAGCGACGCCGCCGACGTTGTCGCCAATGCCGTCGATCCCGAGGCCAACATCATCTTCGGTACCGTTGTCGACGAGTCCCTGGGCGACCAGGTGCGTATCACCGTCATCGCTACGGGCTTCTCCGACTCCAACGTCAACCGTCAGGACGAGCTCTTTGCTGCTCAGCAGTCTCAGAGCAAGGCCGCTGCCTCCGCTGAGCCGCAGCGCACCGCTCCTGCCACCAGCCCGGCTCAGGCCGCTCCGACCCGCAACGTCGGTGGCACCGAGCTTCCTAACTTCGGCAACGATCAGTTCGAGCTTCCCGACTTCCTGAAGCGCGGTAGCTTCTAAGTCGTTCTTTGCATTGTTGCGCACAGGGGCGTGTCCGTATGGACGCGCCCTTTTTATTTCGACTTTGTAAACTAGAACCTCCAATCTCTTTACGTTCCCTTTACGATTGCCTCCAGCGCAGCAGGTATCCTTTTAGAGAAGTATGACAGCCGTATAAACGCGGGCTGTAGCGGCGATGCCGCGGTACTTGTGTTATTAGGAGGCTTTAGTATGGCAGCACGTGCGGACAAAGTTTCGCGTGTCGACCATGATGGAGTTACGTTGGTGGAGGGCGCGACATCCGATGTTCGCTTTGCCTTCACCGAGCGCGCCGGTGGCGTTTCCGAAGATGCGTACTCCTCACTCAACTTGGGCTCGCATGTTGGCGATGACCCCTTTGCTGTTCAAGAAAATCGTCGTCGTGCGCTCGAAGCTATGGGTGCCGCCGAGTGCGAGCACAACCTGCTCGTTCCCAATCAGGTCCATGGTGATCATATCGTTGCGGTGACCTCGAACGGCGCCGATGACCTTGAGGACGTTCGCGAGCAGATTGCCGAGGGCTGTGATGCCATCGTCTGCACGGCGCATAACGTGCCCGTGCTGCTCTGCTTTGCCGACTGCGTTCCCGTGGTGCTGGTGGCCCCGGCGGATTTGCAGTGGTGCACTCCGGTTGGAAGGGCACGATTGCACGTATTTCTGCCAAGGCGTGCCAGGCGCTTTGCGATGCTGCCGGCTGCGATGCGAGCAACGTTTCCGCCTATATCGGCCCCCATATCTTGGGTGACGAATATGAGGTATCCCAGGGAACTCATGGATCGCTTTGCCGCCGAGTTCTCTTGCATCGATGCGAGTGCCTCTCGCATGCTCGATCTTTCCGCTGCCATTCGCGAGGCGCTGGTAGATGTCGGTGTCGACGCGGATAATATCGTGGATACCCAGCTTTCGACTGTGCGTCAGAACGACCGCTTTTATTCCTACCGTAACGAGGACGGCACCTGTGGGCGCCATGCTGCGATCGGCGTGATGCTATGAGAAAGATCGTATCGGTCCTGAGCGTCGCTGTGCTTACGCTTACGCTGTGCGCCTGTTCTTCGGGATCTTCCACCTCTTCCATTACCGTCGCTGGCTCCACGACCTGCCTTCCTATCGCCGAGATTGCGGCCGAGGGTTTTAAGGAGGAGACCGGCATCGACGTGCTCGTTTCCGGTTTGGGTTCTTCCGCTGGCATCGAGGCCGTCAGCGCCGGCACAGCCGATATCGCCAGCTCCTCCCGTGGACTCAATGCCGACGAACAGGATCTGGGCCTGACTCCCATCGTCATTGCCCACGACGGTATTGCGGTCATCGTGAACGACGACAACCCCGTCGATAACCTCTCGACCGAGCAGCTCCGCGATATCTACGCCGGCAAGATCACCAACTGGAAAGAAGTCGGTGGCGAGGACCTGAGGATTCAGGTCATCAACCGAGACGAGGCGTCCGGTACGCGCGAGGCCTTCCGTACCATCGTGATGGACGGCACGCCGTTCGATCGCCGCTCGGCCGTTCTTTCGGGCACGGGCGGTGCGCGACGTGGTATCTCGCTCGCGCGGTGCTATTGGCTACATTTCGCTGGGTTTTTGTCGAGAGTCTCAACGCCAAGACCTCGGTCAAGGCCGTCTCGGTCAATCATGTTGAGGCGTCCGAGAAGACGGTCGCGAGCGGCGGCTATCCCATCTCACGCGACCTTTACTTCTTTGTGAAGGGTTTGCGCCTTCGCAGCAGGCGCAGGATTACATCGACTATGTGACGTCCGAAAAGATGGACAAGCAGATTCGCGAGGCGGGCTTTATTCCCGTCACCAACGACGAGAAGGGGAGTGAGTAGCATGGAAGCACAGGAAAACTCCCAGACTGAGCAGAATGCTCAGACACCCAAGAAGCGCGAGCTGGCGCTCGTATCGCGCAGTACCTATATCAAGGAGAAGGCGCTGCAGTGGATCTTCTTTGCCTGCGCGTTCTTGGCGGTCGTTACCGTCATCCTGATTTTTGTCTTTACCACGTACTCGGCGCTGCCCGTCTTTACCGACATCGGTCTGGCGGACTTCTTTAGCTTTACGTGGGCGCCCTCTGAGGGCCACTACGGCATCATGTCGCTGCTTGCCGGCTCAGGTCTGGTGACCGTCGGTGCGCTCGCCATGGGCGTGCCGCTAGGTGTGGGCACGGCCGTGTACCTGGTCGAGATCGCCGGCAAGCGCGTGCGCAAGCTCATCAGCCCCGCCGTTGACCTGCTGGCGGGCATACCCTCCATCATCTACGGCTTCTTTGGCATGATCATCATCCGCCCGTTTATCGCACAACTGACCGGCGGCCTTGGTTTTGGTGCGCTGACGGCGTGGTTTGTGCTCGCCATCATGATCGTCCCTACCATCACCACGCTCACCATCGATGCTCTCAATTCCATTCCCATGGGCATTCGCGAGGCATCGTATGCCATGGGCGCCACCAAGTGGCAGACCATCTATAAGGTCGTGCTACCTGCCGCGAAGCTGGGTATCGTTGATGCCATCGTGCTGGGTATGGGCCGTGCCATCGGCGAGACCATGGCCGTGCTCATGGTCGTAGGTAACGCTCCGGTTATTCCCGACAGCATTGCGAGCCCCATCTCGACGCTCACGAGCCAGATCGCGCTCGACATGAGCTATTCCTCGGGCCTGCACCGCTCGGCTCTGTTCGGCATGGGTGTGGTCCTGTTTATCATCTCCGCCATGCTGGTGGGTATCGTCCGTCTGATTTCCAAGAAGAAGAGGGGGTAGGCTATGTCCGATTCCGTTGACACGACGGTCGATACGACCTCGTCGCGCGAGCGCATCAAGCGTGCCCTTTCCCACGGCAAGAAGGGCCGCATCAACAAGGACCTGTCAAACAAGATCATGCTTGGCGTGTTTCCGTGCCGCTGCCTACATCACCACGCTTGTGCTGGTCGCTATCATCGCCTACGTGGTTGTTAATGGCTTACCGCATATTTCGCTCGACTTTATCTTCGGTTGGCCCCAGGGTGTCAACGCCGAGGGCGGAATTTGGCCCACGATCGTCTCGACCGTCTACGTGACGGCGCTCGCCATGCTTATCTGCACGCCGATCGCTGTGCTGGCAGCCGTCTATCTGGCCGAGTACGCCAAGCAGGGCAAGGTCGTCGAGCTCATTCGCTACGCTGCTGACGCTTTGGCCTCGGTGCCCTCCATCGTTATGGGTCTGTTTGGCTACGCCTTGTTTGTCGAGGCTATGGGCCTGGGCCTTTCGATGGTCTCTGCCGCCCTGGCACTCGCGCTCTTGATGCTTCCCATCGTCATGCGCACCACCGAGGAGGCTATTCGCGCCGTGCCGCGCTATATCCGTTGGGGCGCATATGGCTTGGGCGCCACTAAGTGGCAGGTCGTCTCCAAGATCGTGCTTCCTTCTGCCTTTGGCCGTATTGCCACGGGCATCGTCCTCGCCATCGGCCGTGCCATTGGCGAGACCGCCGTGGTGCTCTACACCATGGGCCAGGCCATCAATCTACCTATTTCGCCGCTCGATTCCGGTCGTCCCATGACCGTTCACCTGTACCTGCTTGCCAACGACGGCATCAACATGAACGCAGCCTACGGCACTGCGCTCTTGCTGATGGTGATCATTTTGGCCTTCAACCTGTTTGCGCGCTTCCTGTCGCGTAAGCGTCGCTAGTTAAGGAGTCCCATGTCCGTTTATCAGTCCGCTCCCACGCTGGAGCAAGCGGCCATTACGGCCAAGGATTTCAACTTTTGGTACGGTGACTTTCATGCGCTGACGGGGCTCGACCTCAACATCGCCAAAAACGCCATCACCTCCTTCATTGGCCCTTCGGGCTGCGGCAAGTCGACGTTTTTGCGCTGCATCAACCGCATGAATGACCTGATCGAGGGTACGCGCGTCGAGGGCACCATGACGCTCGACGGCAACGATATCTATGCCGAGGGTGTCGACCCGGTCGATCTCCGTCGTCGCGTGGGCATGATCTTTCAGCAGCCCAACCCGTTTCCTAAATCCATCTACGAGAATGTCGCCTTTGGCCCTCGTCTGCAGGGCGTGACTAGCAAAAGCGACCTCGATGACATCGTGGAAGAATCGCTCAAGCGCGCCAACCTCTGGAAAGAGGTATCCAATCAGCTCAACAAGGATGGTTTGGCGCTCTCGGGCGGTCAGCAGCAGCGTCTGTGCATCGCGCGCGTGCTTGCGGTGCAACCCGATGTCCTTCTGATGGACGAGCCCTGCTCCGCCATCGACCCCACGTCCGTCTCTAAGGTCGAGGATTTGATGGCCGAGCTGGCGCCCGAGATGACGATCATCATCGTCACGCATTCAATGCAGCAGGCAGCTCGTATTAGCGACTACACCGCATTCTTCTTGCAGGAAGTTGCCGGCGAGCCCGCCACGCTCATCGAGTATGGTCAAACCGACGCGATCTTCACCAGCCCGGTGGACTCGCGGACGGAAGACTATATCACCGGCCGCTTTGGCTGATCGGTGCGACTAGTCCCAAGCTGATCGGACTGGTCCGGTGCGTATTCACTGTGCGGGCGGCATGACCGCACCCAACTGATTGGAGTGAACCATGCGCAAACTGTTTTCCCGTCAGCTCGTCGAGGCCCGTCACGAGATGCTGAGCATCTATGAGGGCCGTCGATCTGGCCCTCCACGATGCCGTTAAGGCCTATGTGACCGACGACCGCAAGCTCGCCACCAAGACCAAGAAGCGCACGCTTTCGATTGACGCGCGCTGCGCTAACCTGGAGGCCGTGTGCTACAACCTGATCGCCACGCAGTCACCGGTCGCCTCCGACTTCCGCTTGCTGCAGACGATTATCTACGTCGACTTTAACCTGCAGCGCATGACCGATAAGGTTCGCCAGATTTGCCGCGCCACGCGTCATATGATCAAGGCCGACATCTCGCTGCCCAAGGAGCTTGTCGGCACGGTCGAGGCCGAGGCTGAGGCCGTCTACCAGGTGCTGGGCTCTTCGCTTTCTGCGCTCGTCACTAACGACATGTCCATCATCTGCAGCCTGGCCGTCGAGGACGAGCCGGTGCATGCGGCGTACGAGAAGTTCTTCCGCACCTTTAACCGTATGGATACGGGCGACTTTATGGACGACGACAGCAACTATGACGACCTGCGCCGCGCCATCATGGTTTCGCGCTACCTCGATCGCATCGCCTCGATTTCCATCGATGCCGCCTGCCTGCCGTCTGACCTTCCTGTTGACGGGACAGCGTATGACTGCCGGTGATATCGCCTGCACTGATGAGGATGAGCTCGAGAGCATGCGCGTGCCTTCGGGCGAGGGTGTTATCATGAGGCCCGCCGTCGACGCTCGCTACGTTGCCAAGGTGCCCGTTAGCGAGGTCAGCGAGGGTCTTCGCTACCTGCTCGATCATCTTGAGGACGAGGACGATGGCGAGGACGACGAGGAGTAAGTAACCCCGTTCGTCGAAAGATTGTAAATACCTAAGTGAGCGCGGCCTTGCACATGCGGGGCCGCGCTCTTGCGTTAGCATGGGACTACTTGTTTGGCTGTCAGCGGAGGCGATTAGCAATGGATAACTATTTGGACTTGATGCGCCTCGCCGCGAGCAGATTCTGGAACGTTTTTATGCGGCGCTCGATCGCGCAGGCCGTCCCCACGACGCCGCGCGCCTCATTGCCGTGTCCAAGACCGTTGGTGTCGATGAGACCGTTTGCCGCCATCCAGGCGGGGTATCGCCATTTTGCCGAGAACCGCCCGCAGGAGCTGGTTCGCAAGCTCACGGGTCTGGCGGAGCATCCGGAGCTGCCCGAGGTACGCTTCGATATGATCGGCAACCTGCAGACCAATAAGATCAATGCGGTGCTGGGCTCAGCCGAGCTGATTCACTCGGTGGGTTCGCTGCATCTGGCGCAGGCGATCTCGAGCCGTGCTGTCCGCAAGATTGAGGCAGGCGAGCTCGCCGGCCCCCAGCGTGTGCTCATCGAGGTCAATGTGAGTGGTGAGGAGTCGAAGGGAGGCTTTTCGCCCGATGAGATTCGCGCCGCCGCGGGTGAGCTTGCGGAACTTGAGGGAATTTGCGTGCAGGGGCTTATGACTATGGCGCCCCGGGGGAATAAGGATGTGGCACGCCGCACCTTTGCGGGTCTGCGAGAGCTGAGGGATGAGCTGGAGGCGGCGCATCCCGATCTGAGCCTGCCTGAGCTTTCCTGCGGCATGAGCGAGGACTTTGAGCCTGCCCTTGAGGAGGGCTCTACGCTCGTTCGCCTGGGCAGGGTAGTATTTAGCCCGGAGTTTGCAGTAAAATAAGGCTCTGAAGTGCGCACTGATTATCGGGGCGCCTGCACTAAACCGCGAGAGGACACAACCATGGGCTTCCTTGACGAGATTAAAAAATAAGATGCACCTGGGCGGCCAGCAGGGGTTACGACCAGGGTTATGGCAGGACGACGACTACGGCTACGATGACGGCTATGACGATAGTTATCAGGGCAACGGCTACAGCGGTGCTTCGGGCGAGGGCTTCTACACCCAAGACGAGCCGAGCAACGGCCTGCTTGGTCAGACGCGCCGCGGTGAAGCTGAGTCGGTTGCCGTGTATACGCGCTCCGGTCAGCTGGTCGGCGATGACTCCCGCCATGCCACGACGTATAATCCGCCTTCGCGCTCGCAGGACAGTGTTGCGAGCGGTTATCGTCTGGTGCCTATGACACGCCGTCTAGCTACGCCGAGAACACCCGCGCCCGTGCCGCCGCTGCGCCCGCGCCTGCACCGAGCGATGCCTCGGCCTATGCGAGCAATATCATCAACGCCACACCGCAGCTGCCGGCCTATGTCCTGCGCCCCGAGAGCTATGACGACGTGGAGACCGTGGTGCGCCGCGTTCGCACCAAGCAGCCTGTCGCACTGATTTTTGTGGGCGTACGCACCGAAGTTGCCAAGCGCGTCTTGGACTTCTCTTACGGCTTTGCCTGCGGTCTGGGTGCCACGGTCAAGGAGGTGGGCGACCGCGTGTTCATGGTGCTGCCCGCCGGTTGCGAGGTCAAAGATTCCGATCTCAAGAAGCTTCGTGCGGACGGCTACCTTAAGTAAAGACAAGACGAGGAGATTCCCATCAACATCTACACTATCGTCCAGCTGGTCAACACGCTGTTCAACTTCTATTCCACGCTCATTGTCGTCTACTGCTTTATGACGTGGATTCCCATGAAAGCAGGGTGGTTTGCTTCAGGATATTGCCGCGGTGCTTGATAGCGTGTGCGGTCCGTGGCTCAACCTGTTCCGTCGTTTCATCCCGCCGATGGGCGGTATCGATTTTTCGCCGGTCGTTGCGATTATTGCGTTGCAGTTGGTGCAGAGGCTGATTCTGCAGCTTCTTATAGGTATACTCGTATAGAACTGACTTAGTAACTTACGTCGGGCGTGTAGCGCCGAGGCGATGAAAAAGGAGACTTGTTATGGCTATTACCCCTGCAGACATCCAGGCTCAGACTTTCTCTGAGGCCAAGCGTGGCTACGATCCTGCCGAGGTCGACGTCTTCTTGGAGACGCTGTCCTCTGAGGTTGACGCTATGCTCGCTAAGATCGTCGATCTTAAGGGTCGTCTGACTGCCACCGAGCAGCAGCTTGCTGACACGCAGGCTCAACTTGCCCAGGCTCAGGATGCCCCCCGCCCAGGCCGTTCCTGCCGCCCCCGTGGCTGCTCCCGGCCCCTGACTTCTCCGCTCAGGAGCGCCAGATTTCCGCTGCCCTGATCGCTGCCCAGCAGACCGCTGAGGCCATCGTCAACGATGCCAACGAGAACGCTGAGCGCATCCGCAACGAGGCTGACGCCAAGGCCCGCGAGGTTATCCGCCAGGCTCTGACCGAGAAGCAGGCCGAGCTCGAGGAGATCGATCGTCTCAAGGCTTCCCGTGAGGAGTTCAAGGCCGAGTACCTCAAGCTCATCCAGCACTTCATGGACGATGCCCAGAACTCCTTCCCGGCCGACCTCATGGCCTCCACGCCGGTCGGTTCCGCCGCTTCTCCTGCGGTGACTGTTCCCGCCGAGCCGCTGCCCGTCGCTGACCCGGTTGTCCCCGTGGCCGATCCCTTCGCCCCGATCGACAACTTCGCTGCCGACGACCTGGACTAACATTCGGCCTACAATTTAGTGTGCCTAGAAAGGACCCGCAGCTTGCGGGTCCTTTTTTATGACTGTACCGGGGGCGCGCAACATAAAAAACCGAGCCCTGCACATTGTGGCGCAGAACTCGGCGAATGGGTGAGCGGTACAAGGATAGGTTTTAGGGCATGTGCCAAAAACTACTTGAGGAGGAAGTTGGGGAGGGGAATGGTACGGGCCTCGCGATGCTCGGGGTCGGCGATGTGGTCGGCAGGATATCCACAGACGAGCATGTGATAGGGATAGACGCCCTTGGGCAGATTGAACTGCTCCTGTGCCACCTCAGGCTTAAAATGGCATACCCAGCACGTTCCCAGGCCCTGCTCGGTGGCCTCCATCATCATCTGATCACACACTATGGACGTATCGATTTCACTGGAATTCATCTGGTCATACGGGCGCACCCAAGCGTCTTCGGTAACGCTACAAATAAGGAAGATGAGCGGAGCGCCAAAGATAGATCCATCACGAGCAAACCGAGGCTGACAAGCAGCTGCCTTCTCCAGAAGCTCAGGCGTATCCAACACCATCACACGAGAAGGATGATTATTACAAGCAGAAGGAGCAATACGCCCAGCCTCAACAATGGCATCCACCACAGCCTGCTCAACAGAACGATCCTCAAACTCGCGACAAGAATACCGACCCCGAGCCAGATCCAAATAAGACATACAAGCCCTCCAACAATTAAAAATCAAACAAACCCAAAGTAACCCAAAGAGTACCCAAAGCGGCAATCAGCCAATCGCTCATCGAGGGCCAAAGTGTCCGAACGGATACCAAAGGTCCCTTCAGCCAAACCCCCATTGCGCTATAACTATCAGCCAAAGTTCCCAATGGTGGTACGTAAAGGGGGGAGCGGGCCGGCCACTAATACCTTTTGAACGACTCTGCTTGCAGCCGGAGTGAAAAAGGTATTAGTGGTCGGGCCCGCGACCGGTGGGACACGTACCCCCAATTAACTGTTCTTCATGACAATCGAATCCACAACATCGGCCACATTCTCACAGCAGTCAGCGCAGTACTCCAGGAAGGCGTACACGTCACGCCAGGCGATGACCTCGAGCGGGTCCTTGCCGTTAACGTGCAGGTTGCGCATAGCGTTGATATAGAGCTCGTCGGCCTCGGACTCGATGGTGTTGATCTGGATGACGAGTTCGCGCAGGGTCTTGGACTTGCGGTAGTTGGGCAGCTCGACCATCAGGTCTTTCATGGCGCGGCAGGCGTCAGTCACCTTGTGGGCGATGACGATGGCGTCGGGATGGATGCTCTGGATGTTGGTGAAGTAGACGCGCTGCACGACGCCCTCAATACGGTCGAGCACGGTGTCGAGCGCGCAGCTCATCAGGTCCAGGTCCTCGCGCTCGAGCGGGGTGATAAAGGCCGTGAGCAGGGCGTCCTCAAGCTCGTGGTGCTTCTTGTCTGCCGCATGCTCAATCGCATGCATCTCCTCGAGCATGTCGTGAATCTTCGCGGGATCGAAGTTCTCAAAAATCTTGGTGAGCAGCTCTGCGGCCTGGACGGCTAGGTCGGCGCAAGCGACGTAGTTGTCAAAGTAGAACGAATCGGGTTTCTTTGTCATGGGCTGGGTCCTTTCGAGGCGAAGACGGGTGGGCGAGGTATTACGGTCCGGATGGACGCTCGGTTTGATTAGAGGAACATCATGAACAGCTTGGCCATGACAAAGCTGATGAGCCCGCAGGCCGGGAAGGTGAACACCCAGGTGAGCATCATGTCCTTCACCACGCCGAAGTTGATGGCGGAGAGCCGCTTGACGGCGCCGACGCCCATGATGGCGCAGGTCTTGATGTGTGTGGAGGACACGGGGATGCCGGTAAGGGTGGCAAGCAGCAGGTTCGCGGCGCCCGCGAGGTCGGCAGAGAAGCCCTGATACTTCTCGAGCTTAACCATGCTCTGGCCGACGGACTTGATGATGCGCTCGCCGCCCACGCTGGTGCCGATGCCCATAGTGGCCGAGCACAGCAGCATAATCCAGATGGGGATGCCGGCATCGCCGACGCTGGTCTGGCCGTTTGCGAAGGCCACGCCTAAAAAGAGCACGCCGATGAACTTCTGTCCATCCTGCGCGCCGTGCATAAAGCTCATGGCCGCAGCGCTCGCGATCTGAGCGTATTTAAAGAAGACATTGGCACGTCGCCTGTTGGCGGCGGCGAAAAGAATCGAGACGAGTTTGCACAGGACCCAGCCCATGACAAAGCCCAGGCCGATGGAGAGTGCCAGGCCGTAGATGACCTTCATCCACTCGTGGACGTTGACGCTGCTCGCACCGCCGAGGGCGATGGCGGCACCGGTCAGGCCGGCGATAAGGCTGTGGCTTTGCGAGGTGGGGATGCCAAAACGCGATGCCGTGGCACCGTAGACGACGATGGAGAACAGCGCCGCGCATAGGCAGGCAAGCGCCATGGTGCTGTTTCCGCCAAAGTCGACGATATGTGAGATGGTGTTGGCGACGCTGGCGTTAAAGTGCGTCATGATGAGCACGCCCAGGAAGTTGAATGCGGCGCTCATGAGAATGGCGGCGCGGGCGGGCATGCAACGCGTAGTGACGCAGGTCGCGATGGCGTTAGGCGCGTCGGTCCATCCATTGACGAAGATGGCGCCCAACGCGAGGATCACGGTGACGGCAAGGACTGGGTTCGACACAATTTGGCCGAGGAAGGTTGAGAACGTTACGTCCATATATGGGCTTTCTCGAAGTTTGCAGACACGTTACAAAAACATGATAAATCGTATCACCTCCTGCGGGTCTCTTTACCGAGTTCTGATGGGAGAAGTGAACTTTTTGGCACTAAAATTGAATATTAGCCCTGTTGACCGCGGGTGTTCTTTTTGCTAACACGCCATGCGGACACGTGCGATTACTACGACACTCCAAAACCACAGTCTGTTCGCTTTACAACATGCAAACATGCGTTCGATAATAGGAGGCATGGAATATCGACAGACAGACGGCAAAACTCGGCGCGTACACAAGCAGTATGTGGACGTCGTGGCTCGCATCCTCGCGGGCGGACAAGTCGTGCCGGTTACCGTCTGCTGGGTCGACGGTCGCTGCTTTACGATTGACGAAATTATCTCGACCACCGGGTTTGGCCTGATGGTCCACGGCATCCGTACGGCAACCTATAAGGTGCGTTTTGGCGGGCACGCGACCGAGTTGTATCTGGAGGACCAGACGCGCGAGCGGGCGGACGGCTCGCAGGCACACGTGATGCGTTGGTGGGTCTGGGCCTTTGATCGCACGCTCGAGGGCGAGCGCCGTAGGTAAGGACGTACGGCATTCGGGTACAATGACAGGAATCTTGTCAGCTACTGCGCTGTCGCGGCGCTTTTGAAAGGACGAAATTATGAACGATATTCAGGGCTATCAGAACGGCCCCATCGAAACCGGCGCAAGCCGTGCCAAGGAGATGTCGCCGCGTGCGTATAATCTTGCCATGTCTGCCCTCATCTTCTTGGGCTTTTGCGCCATGGGCGCCGGTGCCTACTTTACGAGCACCAAGGCGTTTGCCCGCATGATGATGAGCGGCGCCGCTTTGCCACTGGTCTTTGGCTCGTTTATTTTGACCATCGTCGGCATGGTCATGATGTCGGCCGCCGCCAGTAAGCAGTCCGTGGGCCTGTCCCTTGTGGGCTACGTAGTCTTTGCGAGCACCTTTGGCCTGACGGCGTCGTTTGGCCTTGCCAACTACGACCTGCCTACCATTAACACCGCCTTTATCGCCACGGCCGCCATCACCTTTGTCTTTGGTGCGCTGGGCGTGACGTTCCCCAAGTTTTTCCAGCGCGTATATGGCATCGGTTTTGGCATTCTGCTCGCTACTATTCTGGTTGAGATCGTGCTGATGTTCATGGGCGTCTCGCAGTCCATCACCGACCTGATCGTGATCGTGGTGTTCGCCGGCTTTATTGGCTATGACACCTATGTTGCCACGACGGTGCCGCCTACGCTGCCCAACGCCGTGCTCATGGCGTCCAATCTGTTCGTGGATATTATCAACGTGTTCCTGCGCATTCTGAACATCCTCGGCCGTCGCGACTAGTGGCGAATTGCGGCGGTGCTTGCCGTACGTGCAAATCGATGCGAAAGGCGGTCCTTCGGGGCCGTCTTTTTTGTACTCGGCAGGGTATCATGGATGGGAAAAGCCGATAGCGGCAGCGACAGGAAAGGTGACCACTTATGGCAGACGTCGACAACAGGAACCGTAACCGCAGGTCCAACCGAGCGGGTCAGCCCAATCCCAAGCGCGAGGCCCGTGCCAAGGCCGCCGAGCGTCACGTGGCAACTGTGTCCCGAAGCGTGCGCCAAGGATATCGAGCGTTCGCTTGCCGGCGTGTGCGAGTTCGATGGTATGCCTGCCGGTTTTGTCGCGGCGATGAAGGCCAAGGTTCAGAGTGCTGTGGCCGCCGAAGAACAGGTTGCCGAGGACGTCGAGGGGCGCGGAGGCTGCCGAGACCGAGACGGCGCCCGAGACCGAGGCAGCGCCTGAGCCTGCCGAGAGGAAATCGCCGAAGCTGAGTCCGCGCCTGCTGAGGAGCCCGCTCCGGTTCTGCCTGAGGTCACCGTGCTCGATGCCTCCGCCACGCAGGCCATCCTGGACAACGGTCGTGGCTATGCGCAGTTCTGCGACATGGCCGTGCTCGCCTTTGCCTCGTTCACCAACCCGGGCGGTGGCTACATCCAGGGCTATCTGGGCCAGGAGGCCACGCTGTGCGCCGATTCGTATCTGTACAACGTTCTCGATAAGCAGCGCAAATGGTACGGCGAGAACCGTCGCCGCAACATCAACTGCGAGCTTTACCGCAACCGTGCGCTGGTGGTGCCTGCGGTGCGCTTCGACCGCAACCACGTGCATGCATACGCCGACGTGATCGTGGCCGCCGCGCCCAACGTTAAGCGCGCCCGCCGAGGAGTATCGCGTGAGCGACGATGCTCTGCTGGACGCCCTGCGCGACCGCATTCGCTTTTGTGCTTGCCATCTGCGACGAGCTGGGTCGCGAGAAGCTCGTACTGGGCGCTTGGGGCTGCGACAACAACGGCTTTGACGCCGAGGCCGTGGCCGAGCTCTTCCGCAAGGAGCTCGCATCGGGCGACTTTAAGGTCAAGCAAGTCTTCTTTGCCGTGCCTTCTACGCGCTGGGATGAGGATTTTGCCAAGTTCGAGCACGTGCTGGCAAACTTCCCCGAGCGCAACGAGGAGTCCTATGCCCAGGTTGCCGCTCGCGCTGCGGCAGCTCGCGCCGCCGAGCAGACCCAGGCTGCTACCGAGGATGATGAGGACGAGGACGATTGGCGCAAGTACCTGTACATGGCGGTACGTGCTGACAGATGGGTCGAGCCGGCGGGAGAGGCTGCTTCCGTCGGCTTTTTACTGAGCGAGGGGCTTACGATGAAAAACGTTCTATGCTTTGGCGACAGCAACACCTATGGTTACGATCCGGCGGGCATGCGCGACGGCACCGCGGTGCGCTATGCGCAGGATGTGCGCTGGTGCGGCGTGGCCCAACGTGACTTAGGCGAGGGCTGGCATGTAATTGAAGAAGGCCTCAACGGCCGCACGACGGTACGCGACGACATGTGCCATCTGGACACCAATCTTAACGGCATCCGCGCACTTCCGATGCTGCTCGAGGCCCATAAGCCGCTGGACGCCATTGTGATCATGCTGGGCACCAACGACTGTAAGACGGTCTTTAACGTGACAGCTTCCGATATCGCCCGTGGCGCCATGGCGCTGATTCGCGCCGTCCGCGCGTTTCCGTGGACCGACGCTGCGCCTTGTCCGCGCATTCTGCTGATGGCGCCTATCAAGATCAAGCCGCAAATCGCCGATGTATATATGACCGATTTTGACGAGCGTTCCGTCGAGGCCTCGGAACATTTTGGTGAGTACTACGCGCATGTGGCTGAGCAGTTTGGCTGCGACTTTTTGAATGCCGCCGAGTTTGCCGAGCCGGGCGATATCGACTATCTGCATATGATGCCCGAAAGCCATGAGAGCCTGGGTCACGCCGTGGCAGCCAAGCTCCAAGAGATGCTCGGAGAGTAGCGCGACCCCAAACCACCGCAAAGGGGGCGGGCGCCTTTGCGGTGGTTTGGGCTGTGAATCTTAATACTGCCACATGTGGTTGACGGGGCCGGAACCTTTGCCCATGTCAAAGCCGGCGGCGAGAGCGCCGGTTAGGTAGGCCTTGCCCGCGTTGACGGCATCGGCAAGATCCATGCCCTGCGCCAGCGCACAGGCGATGGCGGACGAGAGCGTGCAGCCGGTGCCATGCGTGTTGCCGGTCTCGATGCGCTTATGGCGGAACCACGTGGTGAGCGGATCGCCCAGGTGGTTGCCCTCGTCATCGAGCGGCGCGGGTTCGGCCAGTACATCGTTGGCCTCGTTGACAAGATGCCCACCCTTAACGAGGGATGCGCAACCAAAGCGGCGGGTGAGGAGCATGGCAGCGTTTTGCTGCGTGCGCTCGGAGTCGACCTCGTAGTCGAGCAGGGCCATGGCCTCGGGAATGTTGGGCGTGATAACCGTCGCTAGCGGGAACAGGCGGCGGGTGAGCGCCTCGGCGGCATCCTCGGCAATGAGGCGGGCGCCCGAGGTGGCGACCATGACGGGGTCGACGACGATATTTTGTGCGTTCCATGCGCTCAGGCGGTCGGCGATAACCTCGATAATCTCAGCAGAGGAAACCATGCCGATCTTGACGGCGCTGGGGCGGATATCGTCAAAGACGGCGTCGATCTGCGCAGCGACGATATCGGGGGAGATATTTTGCACGGCGGTGACACCGAGCGTGTTTTGCGCTGTGATCGCTGTGATGGCTGTCTCGGCATACAGACGGTGCGCCGTGATGGTCTTAATGTCGGCCTGAATGCCGGCGCCACCGCTGGAATCGGATCCTGCGATGGATAGAACGGCAGGTACCTTGCTGCGATCCATGTTCGCTCCCTTGTCTGGTCGGATTCAAATGGGTCTTTTACCCCGCATTATAAAGATGCCCAGGCCGGCGATATGCCGAACCCGGGCGCGAGATGCAATTTTTACGCAAATGCAAGCAAATGTTCACAAGTTAACAATTGGCAGGTGCTGCGGCGAGCCACAGGCGATCGCGGCAATAAGGCTAGTCCTCCATGCCCAAGTCGATCGTGGTGCCCTCGAACACCTTGTTGACGGTGCGGACGGCGCACATCTTGCCACACATGGTGCAAGTGCCCTCGGTGGCGGCGGGGGACTCCTCGTAGCGCTTCTTGCCCGTAACCGGGTCGAGGGCGCACTTCCACATGGCGTCCCAGTCGAGCTTGCGGCGCGCCTGGCCCATCTTGTCGTCCATGTCGCGGGCGTGCGGCACCTTCTTGGCGATGTCGGCGGCATGCGCGGCGATCTTGGTTGCCATGAGGCCGTCGAGCACATCCTGAGCGTTAGGCAGGCACAGGTGCTCGGCTGGTGTCACGTAGCACAGGAAGTCGGCACCGGAGCTGGCGGAGATGGCGCCGCCGATGGCTGCGGTGGTGATGTGGTCGTAACCCACGCCGATATCGGTCACCAGCGGCCCCAGCACATAGAACGGGGCGTTGTGGCACAGGCGCTTCTGCAACTTCATGTTGGCGGCGATCTCGTCAAGCGCCATGTGACCCGGGCCCTCGACCATGACCTGGACGCCGGCTGCCCAGGCGCGCTTGCACAGCTTGCCCAGCTCGATCATCTCGGCGGTCTCGGTGGCGTCGTTGGAGTCGTAGAGGCAGCCCGGGCGGCAGGAGTCGCCGAGCGAAATCGTCACGTCGTACTCGTGGCAGATCTCGAGCAGCTCGTCGTAGAACTCATAGAAGGGGTTCTCGTTACCGGTGACCTCCATCCAGCCAAACAGCAGCGAGCCGCCGCGGCTCACGATGTTCATCAGGCGGCCGGTCTCCTTAAAGGTCTTGGTGACCGACTTGTTGATGCCGCAGTGAATGGTCATAAAGTCCACGCCGTCCTCGGCATGCGCGCGCACGACTTCGAACAGGTCGTCCTTGGTGAGCTTGACCAGCGGCTTTTCCATGTAGCCGATGGCGTCGTACATGGGGACGGTGCCTACCATGAGCGGCGTCTCGTCGATGAGCTGCTGGCGGAACTGGCGCGTCTTGCCCGAGTTGGAGAGGTCCATGATGGCGTCGGCGCCAAAGTCCTCGGCGATCTTGACCTTCTTCCATTCCTCGGCGGCATCGGCCTTGTCGCCCGAGATGCCCAGGTTCACATTGACCTTGGTGGACAGGCCCTCACCGACGCCAAAGGCGCGCATGCCCTTTTTGATGTGCACGATGTTGGCGGGGATGGCGATGCGGCCGTCGGCCACGCGCTCGCGGATGTACTCGGGGTCGCGATGCTCGCGCTCGGCGACCTCCTTCATCTGCGGTGTGATCTGCCCGGCGCGGGCGAAGTCGATTTGCGTGACGAGCTTGGGCTCGGTCTGTGTGCTCATTGGCACGGCTCCCTTCGTTGGCATTACCCATATCAGGTTTGCGGGTCAGGGCGGGCGCGCCCAATCTCAGCCTGCCGTCTTGTCCTGCAAGCTCCCCGTTTATGTAATGGGCTCAAGTATAGCTTGAATGGGTACGATTGGCCTAACGAGCGTGCCTGTGAGGAGGCGAACATGGAAGACAAGCATCTATATCGAGAGACGCAATGGGATGTATCGGCCGAGGAAAGCCGTGCGCACCATGGCCTTGTCGCGATTGGTTTTGCGGTGCTTGCCGTGTTGGTGATTGGCTTTTGTATTTGGACGTTTGGCGGTCGCGGCGGCGCTGCCTGGGAGTTCGAGGCTGATGATAGCCTACCGATTATGACGGTGAGGAGTACTGGCGGTAATGCCAATACGCTCGCCGTTCCGGGCGATTATTGGTACCCGCGCGATGAGTTTGTGCAGTTGCAGCTGAGTGGTGGGTCCATTCCGGGCGAAGAAATCGAACGCGTGACGTTTGACGCGGCGCTCAAAACGCTGACAGTGAAGCTCAAAGATCAAGGCGATGTGCCCACGACCATGGATATCGCTCTGACGGAGTGGCGTCTGGAGCCTCCGACGGGTGTTGCGGTTTCCGAGGTTGAGCACGTCAAGATTATCTATCAGGACGGTTCGACAAACGGGATTGCAAAGGCCGACGGTCTAGCAGAATAGGTGTCGAGCCTAGCCAGCCAATTCATAAAAGTTGCGGTGGAATAGTTCCTGATTGTGCGATAAAAGGCTCAAATAGGAACTATTCCACCGCAAGTTATATAGAGAAGGCTGAGCGGGTCAGTTTTGGGTGGCGGGTCTAGAGCATCTGTTCGTTGATGAACACGAGGGTGCCTGGATATGAGATCTCGGGGGCGTGGCGATAGCCGATGTTGAACTCGGTGAGACGGCCGGCGTCCTCGAGTCCGTTTGCTGCCATCCAGCGCACCATGGAGCCGCGCGCCTTTTTGCTGGCGGTCGAGCGCTGGATGGGCTTGCCGTTGCGGATGCCTTCGCCAAAGAGACAAGTGACGGTTGTGGCGTCGCCTGCGAGATGGGGTAGAACGGCCTTGGCGTACTCCGCGCTGGCAAGGTTGACGACCGTGGTGTTGGAGCCGGTCGGCGCAATGGCGCATGCAAGTTTGTCGCTCCAAAACGCATAGAGGTCACGGGCGTTGTCGACGGCGAGCTTGGCTCCCATTTCGAGCCGATAGGGGCTCAACGCCATGGAAAGGGCCGCACGCATCCGTACAATCCGGAGATGATCCACAGGTGGCTTTGCAGCCATGCGAGCTGTGCGGAATCCATCACCTCGGGCGCCATGCTCTGGTACTGAATGCCGTGGTAAGACATGACGGCGGGGGGAGACGTTACGGGCGATACCGGGATTGCCGAGGTCGTCGTTTTTTCAGGATGGGCCCGAACTCATGCAGTGTGTTGAGGCAAGGTCCCAGCAGTTTGTCACTCACGTTCCACAGCGCCTGTAGGCCGCCGCTGCCTTCATTCCGCTCGATATCTAGCAGTGCACGGTGGAGGCGAGCTGTCTCGCGCACAAAGTGTGGGATGCCCAGGACTTCAAAAGCATCTTGTGCCGCGCGCATTTGCTTGGCGGGCGAAATGATGACCTGCAGCATGGACTCTCCTCTGCCAAAAAGAAGTTGCGGTGGAATAGTTCTTGTTTTGCCTGTTTAAAGGGCTATTTAGGAACTATTTCACCGCAACTGATGAGGGGCTTTAGGCACGCTCAATGAAGGCTTTGTAGCCGCGGTAGGCCTCGTAGATATCGGCCTTGTTAGCGACCTCCCACAGGGCGTGCATGGACAGGACGGCAACGCCGGAGTCGATGACGTTCATGCCGTACTTGGCCATGATGTAGGCGATGGTGCCGCCGCCACCAGCGTTGACGCGGCCGAGCTCGCAGGTCTGGAAGTCCACGCCGGCCTCGTCCATGATGTCGCGGACGAGGGCCACGTACTCGGCGTCGGCGTCGTTAGAGCCGCCCTTGCCGCGGCTGCCCGTGTACTTGTTAAAGCACAGGCCGCGACCCATGAAGGCGGCGTTCTTGGTCTCGAACTTGCCGGCATAGCCCGGGTCGAAGCCGGCGGACACGTCGGAGGAAAGCATGCGGCTGTGGGCGAGCGCGCGGCGCAGGGCCAGCGGACTATCCTCGCCGGCGAGCGTCATGATCTCGGCGACGGTGTTCTCGAAGAAGCGGCTCGTCATGCCGGTGGCACCACGGAGCCGATCTCCTCCTTGTCGACGATGAGCGTGATGCTCGTGCGCTCCACGTTGGCGACGTCGATCTGGGCGAGCATGGAGGGATAGGCGCAGACACGGTCGTCGTGGCCATAGCCCAGAATCATGGAGCGGTCGAGGCCCATGTCACGGGCCGGGCCGGCGGGCACGACCTCGATCTCGGCGGAGAGGAAGTCCTCCTCCTCGACGTCGTACTGCTCCTTGAGGATATCAAGGAACATCTGCTTGACGGGCTCCTTGGGGGCGTCTTTGTCGTCCTCGTCAAACTTGACGGGGCGGCCGCCGACGATCACGTCGAGGATCTCGGCGTCGACGGCGTCCTTGGCGGGCTTGGCCATCTGCTCGCTCGAGAGGTGGATCAGCAGGTCGGAGATGGTGAAGACCGGGTCGTCCGCCTTGTCGCCGATGTTGATGTCGACGGTGGTGCCGTCCTTTTTGCAGATGACGCCCACGAGTGCGAGCGGGGAGGCTACCCAGTGGTAGCTCTTGACGCCGCCGTAGTAGTGCGTGTCGAGATAGCCATGTCGCCGGCCTCGAAGGCGGGGTTCTGCTTAAGGTCCAGGCGCGGCGAGTCCACGTGCGCGCCCAGGATGTTAAAGCCCTGCTCGAGCGGGGCGGTGCCCAGGTTGACGAGCATAAGGTCCTTGCCGTGGTTGGCAGCGTACACTTTGTCGCCGGCCTTGAGCGCGCGGCCCTCGGCGATTACGGTCTCCAGATTGACGTATCCCGCCTCCTCGGCCATCTTGATGCCGGCCTTGACGCACAGGCGCTCGGTCTTGTTCTCACTCAAAAACTGCTTATAGCCGCGGCAAAGCTCCTCGAGCTCCTCGATTTGCTGTGGCGTGTACTTTTTCCATGCGCAGGGACGCTCCATGACGCAGGCTCCTTTCGGATCGATCGTGCTGGTTGATGTACCGTGAGCCATCGTATCACGCGCGGGCCCACGGTGGCAGGGGAGCTTGATGTGAGGTGGCCGCGGGGCGGGGAGCGTGTAAACTGGAGTGAGCAAACCGTGCCCAGCCCAAAGCGAGGTATTCAATATGTCTGACAAGCGCCGCACCTTTGCCGTTATCGACGGCAACTCGCTCATGCACCGCGCCTTCCACGCCGTGCCGCCCACCATGAACGCGCCGGACGGTCGCCCCACCAACGCGATTTTCGGCTTCCTGAACATGTTTCTTAAGATGATCGATGCCTTTAACCCCGACGGTGTGGTCGTGGCGTTTGACAAGGGCAAGCCGCGCGTGCGCATGGAGATGCTGCCGCAGTACAAGGCTCAGCGCCCGCCCATGGACCCGGATCTGCACGCGCAGTTTCCCATGATTAAGGAGCTGCTCGCCGCGCTCAACGTGCCGATTTTGCAGTCCGAGGGCTGGGAAGGCGATGACATCCTGGGAACCATGGCGCGCCTGGGTGAGAGGCCGGCTGCGACATGCTACTGGTGACCGGCGACCGCGACATGTATCAACTCGTGACCGAGCACGTCAACGTGGTCTCGACCCGCAAAGGGGCCTGTCTGACGTGGCGATTATGACGCCCGAGAGCGTGGACGATCTGTATCACGGCATCACGCCGGCGCTCGTGCCCGACTTTTATGGTCTGAAGGGCGACACGTCCGATAAAATCCCCGGCGTGCCGGGCATCGGCCCCAAAAAGGCGAGCGCGCTCATTGCGCAGTACGGTAGCCTGGACGAGGTCATCGCGCATGCCGATGAGGTCAAGGGCAAGATGGGCGAGAACCTGCGTGCACACATCGATGACGCTGCACTACTGAGCCGCAAGGTTGCGACAATTCGCACCGATGCGCCCGTCGAGCTCGACTTTGAGGCGACGTCCTTCCCGGCGTTTTCTGCCGATGAGGTTTCCGCGGCGCTGGGTACGCTTGGTATCACCGCCATGCAGAACCGTTTCTTGGCGCTGATCGGCGGCGAGGGCGGGGCTGCTGCCTCCAGTGTGTTTGAGATGCCTACTATGGTTCGCGCAGCCGCCGGCGATGCTGATGCGCTTGGTGCCGTTGCGGCTGAGGTCTCCCGCGCGATTGATGCCGACGAGTGGGTCGCCGCCGTGGTGGACGACGACAAGGAAGAGGGCGCGCTCTTTGGACTGACGCGCACGCTGTGGCTGGCGACGTCCAAGGGCCTGTTCGCGCTCGAGGAGGGCGACAGCTGTGCGGCGGCTGAGGTTGAGGGCTTCAACTTCGCTCACGGTGTGATCGCCGGCGTGCTTGCGCGCCTGTTTATGGAGGGCCGCGTGGCGAGCCCGGAACATGAAAGCGCTGCTGCACGAGCTTTCGCCCATCGATTCTTCTGAGCCCGAGCTCATGGATCCGCTGGCAGCCGATTCCACGCGTATCTTCGATACCGTGGTCGCTGCCTACCTGCTGGATTCCGATCGCTCCGAGTTCGATGAGGCATATCTGGCCGATACCTATCTGCAGATGGCGCTGCCTGCGGCGCGCGGCGCAGAGGGTGCTGGTGAGGACGCTCCGGCGCCCGCCGCTCGCACGGCGGCCCTGACACTTGCGCTCGTGGCTCCGCTGCGCGACCGCATGGCCCGCGAGAACGCCGCCAACGTGTTCGATGGCATCGAGATGCCGCTCGTTCCGGTGCTTGCCAAGATGGAGCGCGCAGGCATGCTCGTGGACCCCGATCGCCTGCACAATCTGTCCGAGGGCTTGGCGACCCAGATTGCTGAGGTTGAGCGCAACATTCGCGACTCTGGCCGGCGATGAGACCTTCAACATCGGCAGCCCCTATGCAGCTCTCGCACGTACTCTTTGACGTGATGGGGCTTCCGACCAAGGGCCTCAAGAAGACCAAGCGTGGCTATTATTCGACCAACGCCAAGGTGTTGAGCGACCTTGCCCACGACCACGAGATCGTGCGCCAGATTCTGGACTGGCGCGAGAAGTCCAAGATCAAGTCGACGTATCTGGACACGCTGGGTCCGCTGCGCCGTGGCGACGGCCGTGTGCACACCACGTACAACCAGACCATCACCGCGACGGGGCGTCTGTCCTCGAGCGACCCGAACCTGCAGAACATCCCGACGCGCTCCGAGCTGGGCCGTACCGTCAAGACGGCGTTCAGCGCGGGCGAGGGGTCGCTGTTCCTGGCCGTCGACTACTCGCAGATCGAGCTGCGTCTGCTGGCGCATCTTTCGGGAGACGAGCACCTGGTGCGCGCCTTTAACGAGGGTGAGGACTTCCATGCCGAGACGGCGGCGCGCGTGTTTGGTGTGCCGGTGTCCGAGGTAACGCCCGACCTGCGCAGTCGCGCCAAGGCCGTGAACTTTGGCATCGTGTATGGCCAGCAGGCCTACGGCCTGTCGCAGTCGCTGCATATCTCGATGGCCGAGGCGCGCGACATGATCGACCGCTACTACGAGGCCTACCCGGGCGTGCGCACGTTCCTGGACAACGTGGTGGCGCGCGCCAAGCAGACGGGCTACGCCGAGACCATGTATGGCCGCAGACGCCATATTCCGGAGCTCAAGGCCAAAAACCCGCAACTCCGCGGCTTTGGCGAGCGCACGGCCATGAACCACCCCATGCAGGGCACCGCCGCCGACATCATCAAGATCGCCATGGCCCGCGTAAGCCGCCGCCTGGAAGAAGAGGGCTTTGCCGCCCACATGATCTTGCAGGTACACGACGAACTGGACTTTGAGTGCCCCATCGACGAAGTCGAGCGCCTAACCACCATGGTCCGCGACGTCATGGAGCACGTAGTAGACCTCCGCGTCCCCCTAATCGCCGAAGCCAGCACCGGCATAACCTGGGCCGATGCCAAATAAAGAAGCACCAACAAATCCAAAGTAACCAAAAGCAGAAGGGGGCTCCTTGCCAACAAGGAGCCCCCTTCATTCCAAAAAAATCAGCCAAGTATCTAGACGCCAAGACGCCATCTAGGCGGCAGGTAAGTAAACCTAGGGCCTGGCCGGGCGGCACAGGATAACTTTTCGTAGATTCCGCACGCAAAGAAAGCCACTTAATGTGGCTTTCGTCTTGCGCAGGACCTGACCGAGCGAAAAGTTATCCTGTGCCGCCCGGCCAGGCCCGATGGGACGGCTACCGGGCCGCCAAGATGGCGTCGATGAGCGTCAGTACGCCCCCGTCGTTGTTGCTCGGAATGCGCCACTTGGCGTGCGCGTTCATGTGCTCCTCGGCATTGTCCACGATAAAGCTGTGACCGACGCGCTCCAGCATGGGGATGTCGTTGTAGGTGTCGCCCACGGCGGCAGCATCGGCAATGTCGATGCCCAGGTGCTCGCACAGGTGAGCGACGCCGGCGCCCTTGTCGACGCCCAGGTTCATAAAGTCGATCCACTCGCGACCGGCATTGGTGACGTAGAGCTGGTCGGAGAACTCGGGGCTATAGGTCTCGCGGAAAGCGGGCTCGGCGTCGTAGCCGGGGAAGAAGACCGAAATCTTGTTGGACTCGAAATCAATGCCCTCAAAGCTGTCGACGTAGTTGATCGTGTTGTAGTAGACGCTGATCTCGTCGTGGTATTGATGGTCGCGGGCAAGCACGTAGAACTCGTCGAAGCAGCACAGGACGGGAACGGCGCGCGGGTCCTCCGAGGCACGGTCAAGCACCTGCTGATACAGCTCCACGTCGATGTTGCTCTTATAGATATAACTGCCGCGATAGATTACGCAGGCTCCGTTGTCGGGACAAAAAGCAAGGCGGTTCTTAATGTCCTCGAACATCTCCTCGAGCCTGGGGGCGGGACGTCCGCTGGCGGGGCAGAATAGCGCCAATGCCGGCGTCGGCGAGCTTGTCCAGGCGCTCATCAAGACCCTGCGGCAACACACGCTCGTCGGTCAGCAGCGTCTTGTCCATATCGACGGCGAGAATCTTAATGTTGCCGATGTTGGCGTCCGATTCGTAAGTTTGCATAAAAGCGAGCCTTTCGTTTCGAAATTGTTTCAGACGTTATAACCATCAACCAGTAACTGAGCGTATTGTCGCAGGAACGGAGCGTATTTGCACCACGCTTCACAAAGTAATGAAAAAACTTTTCAGAAATTTGAATTTGTCGCTTGTGAAGCGGGCACTTTAGCGTAATATAGCGACCATCGAAAACGGAGGCGGAAAAACAGCCGTTTACCGAGGAAAAGGTACCGTTTACGATATATGAATTGCGCCCGGCGATAAGTGAAAGGAGAGGCAGATGCAGTTCGTACAGATCATCACCACTGCAGACAATGCCATCCGACGCCAGCGCGCAATTTCCCGACGACGATAACAATCGTCTCTGTCCGCATGGGGCGAAAAGCTCCAACAGAGTCATTTTGAGGTCGTTGGGTTTTAGCACGACATAGACGCATGTTTCTAGGGCATGTTGTGCTGCTTTTTGCTATTTAACCTGATATTGTACGGTTTTTGACCTCAAGGTGACTTGCAACTGACCGATGTTCTAACTAGCTACCAAGGGCGAAAGGAAACAGCCATGAGCAAGGAAAAAGTCGTTCTCGCATATTCCGGTGGTCTTGATACATCCGTATGTGTCAAGTGGCTCCGGACGAGAAGAATCTCGATGTCGTTTGCGTCTGCGGCAACGTGGGCCAGGAAGAGACCGGCCTGGATGCCAAGAAGCAGAAGGCGCTCGACTTGGGCGTTCTCGACTGCCAGGTACTCGACCTGCGCGACGAGTTCTCCTGATGAGTTCCTGACTAAAGGCCATCGCCGCAAACTCCATGTACGAGAACAAGTATCCGCTGCTCTCCGCCCTTTCCCGCCCGCTGCTTGCCAAGAAGCTTGTTGAGGTCGCCCACGAGTTTGGCGCCACCTATGTCGCCCACGGCTGCACCGGCAAGGGTAACGACCAGGTCCGTTTTGAGGCCGCCGTCAAGGCCCTCGACCCCGAGCTCAAGGTTATCGCCCCGGTGCGCGAGTGGGATCTGAAGTGCCGTCCCGACGAGGTCGCCTATGCCCACGCTCACAACGTGCCGGTTCCCGAGGGTGCCAACGACAACCCCTACTCCATCGACGACAATCTGTGGGGTCGTGCCATCGAGTGCGGTCACCTGGAGGATCCCCTGGAACGAGCCGCTCGATGACGCTTGGGTTATGACCAAGAACCCCGAGGACACGCCCGACACCCCGACCTACACCGAGATTGAGTTTGAGGCCGGCAAGCCCGTCGCCGTCGACGGCAAGAAGATGAAGCTCTCCGAGATCGTCATCGCCGCTCAACAAGATCTCCGGCGACAACGGCTTTGGTCGTCTCGACCTGGTCGAGGATCGTCTGGTGGGCCTCAAGAGCCGCGAGTGCTATGAGGTCCCCGGCGCCCTGACGCTCATCACCGCCCACAAGGCGCTCGAGGACATCTGCGTCGAGGGCGACCTGCTCAAGACCAAGATTAAGCTCGAGCAGGATTGGGCCACCGCCGTGTACAACGGCCAGTGGTACAGCCCGCTCAAGAACGCGCTCGACGCCTTTATGGCCGACACCCAGAAGTTCGTGACCGGCACCGTCCGCCTGAAGTTCTTTAAGGGCAACTGCCATGTCGTCGGCCGCAAGAGCCCCTTCAGCCTGTATGACTACGGTCTGGCTACCTACGACCGCGACACCACGTTTGACGAGAAGGCCAGCGCCGGCTTTATCGAGATCGATACGCTGTCGCTCAAGACGTGGGCAAAGGTCAGGGCCCCAGCTCTGCTGCCGCCCAAGGCCTAGCGCCTCTTTTTCCTTGGTATCCGCGCGGCCCATCCGCGTGATACATAACGGGCGCACGGGGTCCCTACCTTTCGTTATGCTTGCTGACACTTCTTAACATCGGTGGCCCCTACGTTCCGCCCGCATATATGATGCCGCGTCTGCGGCTGAGTCCGAGCCCCGCCGGGGTTGTCCGGCAGGGGCTCCTTCTATCAATTTGGCGGCTCTGCGCCTATATATATGAGGAGTATCCATTATGTTCAATGCTATCGCGCATGCTTTACTTGCCCTCGCGCCCGAGTTCGATGCTGCAAGGGTCGAGGACGTTCCTATGAGCCTGAAGGCCCTGGATCGATGGTTCGCAGGGCAACATCCGGAGGAAGACGTTAGGCGCCAAGTGCATGGTGCGTCACTTCTTTGCAAATTAGCTACATGGCTCCGCACACGGTGGGGAATGTGTAAAACTAGCGGTTGAAAAATCGCTTTAGCGATATGGCGCATTGCTTTGGGCGCTTGTTTTGGTATTTGGAGAAAGGGGACGGTTCCATGGCTCTTTGGGGCGGTCGTTTTGAGGCAGGCGTGGCCGAGGTCACGCAGGAGTTTGGCGCGTCGCTGCCGGTCGACAAACATCTCTATAAGCAGGATATCGCCGGCTCTAAGGCGCATGCCAAGATGCTGGCGGCTCAGGGCATCATCAGTGCCGAGGACGAGCAGGCGATTGCCAAGGGCCTGACCGGAATCGAGCAGGATATCGATGCCGGCAACTTCACCTTCGATATCAACGACGAAGACATTCATATGTCCATCGAGAGCGAGCTGACGCGTCGCATCGGCGAGGCCGGTAAGCGCTTACATACCGGGCGTTCGCGCAACGACCAGGTGGCGACCGACACACGCCTAGGCGTCAAGGCGCTGGCCAAGGAGCTCATGGAGGCTAATCTTGAGCTGCGCCATGTGCTGGTGGATGCGGCCAAGAAGTACGACAAGGTGATTCTGCCGGGCTACACGCACATGCAGCATGCTCAACCCGTGCTGCTGTCGCATCATCTGCTGGCGTATTCCTGGATGTTCGCGCGCGACTTTACACGCCTGAAGGCCGCCTTTGATGCCGCCGACAACTGCCCGCTGGGTGCTGCCGCGCTTGCCGGCACGAGCTATCCGCTCGATCGTCAGATGACGGCTGCCGAACTTGGCTTTGCGGGCGTGATTCCCAACTCGCTCGATGCGGTTTCCGACCGTGATTTCCTGCTCGATCTGCATTACGCCGGCTCCGTCATGGCCATGCACCTGTCGCGTCTTTCCGAGGAGATCGTGCTATGGTCGAGCTCCGAATTTGGCTTTATCACGCTTTCCGACTCGTACTCCACTGGCTCGTCCATCATGCCGCAGAAGAAGAACCCCGACTTTGCCGAGCTTATCCGCGGCAAGAGCGGCCGAGTCTATGGCAATCTGGTGCAGCTGCTCGTGACCATGAAGGGCCTGCCACTTGCTTATAACAAGGACTTGCAGGAGGACAAGGAGGGCGCGCTCGATACCGCTCACACGCTCATGCAGTGCCTGTCCGTTATGGCCGGTATGATTTCGACTTGGACCGTCAACGAGGACGCCATGGCGCGCGAGTGCGGCGTGGGGCACCTTGCCGCCACCGATGTTGCCGATTACCTGGCCAAGCGTGGCCTGCCGTTCCGCGAGGCACATGCCGTGGTGGGCCATTTGGTTCCTGATGTGCGAGAAGCGCGGCTGCAATCTTGAGGACCTGCCGTTTAAGGTGTTCCAGGAGGCAAGCCCGCTCTTTGAGCACGACATTACGGAGGCGCTCGACATCCCGTCGATTGTCGCTGCGCGCACGACCGAGGGCGGTACCGCCCCTGCCGCCGTCGCCGTGCAGCTGCAGCGTGCCGAGGCGCAGCTCGTGGTCGACGAAGGTGTGTTTGGATCGCTAACCAAGGTCGTCGAGATGGGTCACGGGGCAAAGTAGGGGTTTGGCTGAAGACGTATTGTCCATTTATTGATAAATTGTTTTCGCTTTACGGGTGCCTGCTGATGTGGGCGCCCGTATTTTGTTGCTATGGGGGGAGGGGCTTGTCGAGAACTTCTGTAGGACCTTTGGGCGGGTTGTGAAGGGGGTACGTTCGCGGGCTGCAACCGACCGTTTGCTCTGTTCGATGCGGTTGATGGGCAGTCGGATGGTACTCTAATCGGGCTTCGAAACAGAAGTGACACATATGGAGCGCTTTAATAAGTTGTAGCGTTTCAATAAACAGCTTTTTTGTTTAACTGCAGCTAAAACTCTGTTACGATGCAGTCCAGGCGGGTGCCGGAATGGGACTTGGGCACGCGCGAACCTACTTGAAAGGCTACTCTTATGGCTATCGAGAAGACCTTCATCATGATTAAGCCCGACGCGGTGCGCGATCGCAAAATCGGCGAGATTGTTGCTCGCATTGAGCGCAGCGGCCTTGTCATCGAGCGCATGGAGATGACCACGCTCGAGCGCGCTACCGTCGAGGAGCACTACGCCCATCTGGCCGACAAGCCCTTCTTTGGCGGTCTCTGTGACTTTATGACGAGCGGTCCGGTCGTCAAGATGGTCGTTTCCGGTCTCTCCGCTGTTGCTAAGATGCGCACCCTCATGGGCGCTACTAATCCGCTTGACGCTGCTCCCTGGCACCATTCGCGGCGACTTTGCCGTCGATGTCAACGCCAACGTGATCCACGGCTCCGACTGCCTGGAGAACGCCGAGATTGAGATCAAGCGCTTCTTTGGCTAAACCAGCTTTGACTCCTTAAAGCTGTTAGCGTGTGGCTTGGGCGCCGCGGAGCTCCATCCGCGGCGCCCTTTTATTCCAAAATCTATGAAGGGGTCCGCTCGGACATGCGTTCCGAGCGGGCCCCTGCTGTTAGCTTGTGGCACTGAATAGTTTAGGCCTCGTCGACGACCTTGAGGCCGCGCGTGTGGTCGATCTCGTTGAGAAGGTTAACGCGGCGCTCGTGACGACCGCCCTCAAACTCGGCGGCGTCGAGCCACTCGTCGACAATCATCTTGGCGAGCTCGGAGCCCACGACGCGGGCGCCAAAGGCGAGCACGTTGGTGTTGTTGTGCATGCGGGAGAGCTTGGCGCTGAAGGGCTCGGAGCACACGACGGCGCGTACGCCCTCGACCTTGTTGGCAGCCAGGCTAATCCCGACACCGGTGCCACAGATGAGGATGCCTAGGTCGACGTCGCCGTTGGCAACGGCCTTACCCACCTTGTAGCCGGCGATAGGGTAGTCAAAGCTCTCGGAGGTGTCGGTGCCAAAGTTCACGACCTCGCAGCCGCGCTCCTTCAGGTGCTCGGAGATGATGTTCTTGAGCTCGACGGCGGCGTGATCGTTACCGATACCGATCTTCATAGATGGTTCCTCTCTGTTCTGTGCGTCGCAAATGCTAAAGGTGTTTACCGCGTTCGACTGCATGATAGCGCGACTTTTGCGTAAACGCTCGAGCGTTTTTTTGGTCAAACGCTTTAGCATGCGACAAGACCGGTTTCTCATGAATGAATGCCGTCAGTTTGCGCCTGAATGCCGTCTACCGGAACTGGGTTGCGGTTTTTGATGCATTGTTATCAATAAAGGAACTAACCATTCTTGGAGAGCCCAGCTCCGGCATAAGCTGGAGATACCCCATGCCTCGCCGATTCTCTCCAACTGTGATGCCGTACGCTTTTGCGT
>VOFK01003934.1_pt1 | contig 129315 bp, 128 predicted proteins | sample 5384121 | NCBI WGS metagenome assembly VOFK01 (sample SAMN12384730, study PRJNA508395) | human gut metagenome | isolation source: healthy gut J | host: Homo sapiens
TCTTCATCACCGAACATGTAAAGATGCCATGGTGGAGGCGCGAAAAGTGGCGAACAAAATAGAGAGCGAACGCGAAAAGGCCATTAGCCTATCACGATACCATCGCCCCGATGCTGGAAGAGATACGTTATCATATCGACAAGCTGGAGCTTATCGTAGACAACCAGATGTCGACATTACCTAAATATCGTGAATTGCTTTTTATTAGATAATCACTGCATGAAGATTATCTATTTCTTTTGTTGGTTGTTTTAAGTTTGCGAAGAGGAGCGTCGGGATGACGGTCCTCTTTTTTATTTGTTTTATTCCTCCCAAATCTGCCTGAATTTCGCAATTTCTTTCTATCTTTGTCTCACTAAACAATGAGAAACAACTAAAAGATGAAACGACTAATCCGTGCCTATATTATCATAATAATCTGTTTGCTGGCCGGAAGCGCTACTGCATCCGTATCTCCCCAGCATTTTACAAAAGACGAAATACTTTTCATCAGCTCTTATAATTCAGATACAAAATACACTTATTCCAGTATCAGCCAATTTGTAGACGAGTATATAAAGCTAGGAGGAAAATATTCTCCCGTAGTGGAATCCATGAACTGCACGACATTGGAAAACCAAGCAGAATGGATAGACAATATGGACCTCATTCTGGAGAAACATCCCCATGCAAAGCTTATCATCCCTTCTAGGTTCGGAAGCATGGATAAGTTACTTTTTCGCAGACAGACGAGAAATACAAAGGAATTGCCCGTCTACTGCCTGATGACGCAACGATACGGCGCTACCCTGAACACTCCCCGGATTACTACCGTATACCAAGAAAACACAGACGCCAAAAGCCAAGTGGACATGTTGCAATTCATGAAAGGATTCAATGTCAAGCTATGCTATTATTATGAATACGGCGTAAAAGAAGATATTGAGTTCATCCGCAACTTATTCCCTCAAACGGAGAACATCGCCATCATCAGCGACAATTCCTATGCCGGCCTCAGCCAAATGAAATATGTAGAGAATGAAATAGCCGAACACTTTCCCGACTTGCAAATCATCCATATAGACGGACGAACAATGGATATGGCGCAAGCCAGACAAGCCATGAAGAACCTGCCGGAACGAACGGCGGCCATGCTCTGCGTCTGGCGATATGACAGTAAAAAGGTCACTCACATAAGTAATGCCGAATATGTATTCAAATTGGCGAACAACCTCCCCGTATTCAGTCTGACGGGAAGCGGCATCGGCTATTGGGCCATCGGAGGCAACATTCCCCGATACGATGCCGTCAACTCAAAAATCCATCTGGCTCAGAAAGCCTACGACCTACTGGACAAGAAGATAGACGCCAAACCCGACTTCTTTTGTTATCCCAATGAATTCAAAATAGACATGAACATGATAAAGGCATTCAGGCTGGAAAACAAGCAACTCCCCTCTGATGCCTTATACATCAACGAATCCAATACGTTGGCAACCTTCATTGAGCAATATAAAGGATATATCATATTGGCAGGCGTGCTTCTTGTCGTGTTGGTGGCAGGATTCATCGTTGCCATTTCTTATTCCGTCAGACTGAACCTCTTGAAAAGGAACCTTGAAAAATCGGAGGCGCAACTGCGGGAAGAGAAGAAAGTATTGGAACTGTCCGAACACAACTTACTAATTGCCAAGAACAAGGCAGAAGAAGCCAACCGAATCAAGAGCCAGTTCGTATCCAACATGAGCCACGAAATCCGCACTCCTCTCAATGCCATTGTCGGCTCCTCCAATCTACTGGCGTCACAGGTAGAAAGCAATCTGGAACTAAAAGAATATGTAGATATCATTTATCATAACTCGGATTTGCTGCTAAAGCTGATTAATGACGTATTGGACATATCGAGCATCGAAAGCGACAGCCTGAATTTCCACTTTGAACCTTGTCAGCTCCTGCCCTATTGCCAAACCATTGTGGACAGTTTCAGTACCCAAGTTCCTCAAGGGATAGAACTCCGTGTAGATGTCCCGCAAAAAGACATCAGCATCACGACGGATACTTATCGCTTGCAACAGGCTATCATCAATCTGATAAACAATGCCATCAAGTTTACCAAGAAAGGCTATATAGAATTATCCATCCGGCCCGACCAGGACGACGAAACGGTCGTCTTCTCAATTACCGACACGGGATGCGGCATTCCCCCCGAAGAACACGAAAACGTGTTCAAGCGTTTCGTGAAACTCAATGAATATGTGCAAGGCACAGGATTGGGGCTCTCCATCACCCGGCTGATTATCACGAAGCTGGGAGGCAAGATATGGATAGACGGCAACTATCAGAAGGGAGCACGTTTTGTGTTTACATTGCCGGTCTGCCCGGCCGAACAAAAAAATAATGCCTGATTTATAGCATTATTCATTTCTTTTTTCCTATATCTTTGTGACCGTAAAACAAAGGGGTGCCCCACGGATAACGATGAATGGGCTGAGATTATACCCTGTGAACCTGATGCGGTTAGTACCGCCGAAGGGATTGTTACTGCTTATCATACATCTATCCGATTTTAAAAGCAACTCTTTGTATTTACATACAAATTCATAAATTCCTAACTTATGAAACTGAAAGTAAACAGCAAAGAAACAGAAGCAAAGGACGGATGTACCATTGCCGAACTCGCCTCACAACTGGCACTCCCCGAAAGAGGCGTTGCCATCGCCGTAAACAACAAGATGATTCCCCGCACAGAGTGGAACGAACGCATATTGCAACCCAATGACAATTTGGTAGTGATAAAAAGCTGCCTGTGGAGGATGAGGCCGATGGAACTTCAATTCATTACACATTTCACCGATACTTATTCCTATTATGATTCGGCGCGCATGGCACTCGAAGGCGGTTGCCGCTGGATTCAGTTGCGCATGAAAGATGCTCTCGTCAGCGAAGTGGAGCGGGAAGCCTTACGCCTGCAACGCTTGTGCAAAGACTACGGTGCGACCTTTCATCATAGACGACCACGTAAGAGCTGGTCAAGAAGATACATGCCGACGGAGTGCATCTGGGTAAAAAGATATGCCCGTAGCAGAAGCACGCGCAATTTTGGGAAAAGATTTCATCATAGGCGGCACAGCCAATACATTTGAAGATGTAAAGATGCACTACGAAGCCGGAGCCGATTACATTGGTTGCGGTCCGTTCCGATTCACTACCACCAAAAAGAACCTCTCACCGGTATTGGGACTGGAAGGATATCGCTCTATCGTCTCGCAGATGAAAGAAGCAGGTATACATCTGCCCATCGTTGCCATCGGAGGCATAACTTTCGAAGATATTCCCTCTATCATGGCAACCGGTGTCACAGGGATCGCCCTTAGTGGAACGATCCTGCGTGCAGACAACCCCATAGAAGAAACAAAGACGAATCATAAATATAGAAAAGATAAACAATAAATAAACTATACCCACAATGAAGAAACTCATCATTGCCGGACAAGAATTTGATTCCCTGTTTATTTCTGGGAACCGGCAAATTCCATTCAAACGCCACCATGGAAGAAGCTATCCTGGCATCAGGATGCGAAATGGTGACAGTAGCCATGAAACGTATCGAACTCGATGACAAGGAAGATGACATGCTGAAACATATCATTCATCCGCATATCCGGTTATTACCCAACACTTCGGGAGTGCGCACGGCAGAAGAAGCCGTTTTTGCCGCGCAAATGGCACGTGAGGCATTTGGAACCAACTGGCTGAAACTGGAAATCCACCCCGATCCGCGTTACCTGCTGCCGGATTCCACAGAAACATTGAAAGCTACCGAGGAACTGGTAAAACTGGGTTTTGTCGTATTACCTTACTGTCAGGCAGACCCCACTCTGTGCAAACGTCTGGAAGAAGCCGGTGCCGCAACCGTCATGCCTCTTGCAGCTCCCATCGGTACCAATAAAGGCTTACAGACACGTGATTTCCTGCGCATCATCATCGAGCAATCCTCTGTCCCCGTGGTAGTAGATGCCGGAATCGGTGCTCCGAGCCATGCTGCCGAAGCAATGGAAATGGGTGCGGATGCCTGTCTGGTCAATACTGCCATTGCCGTTGCCGGGAATCCGGTAGAGATGGCAACAGCATTTAAAGAAGCAGTCATCGCCGGCCGCCGTGCTTACGAAGCAGGGTTAGGTATTGTCGGACAGAATTTGATTGCTTCCGCCTCATCACCTCTAACTTCATTTCTTGATTAAAATTTAAATATGATGGACAAAGAACAAGATAAAAAAGCATATGCCCATGCAGAAAAGGCATACATGCACGGAACGATGTTTCCATATATCAAGGTAGGTATGCAAAAGGTAAACCTTACCCCTACCGTGAACATCGTGAACGGGTGAGAAAGTGGCAACACCCAATGCTCCCGTCTACATCTATGACACCAGCGGTCCTTTCAGTGACCCTGACATCGAAATCGATTTGAAGAAAGGACTCCCCCGTATGCGCGAAAGTTGGATTACCGGACGCGGAGATGTGGAACAGCTCCCTTCCATTACTTCGGAATACGGTAAAATGCGGCGTGACGACAAAAAGCCTGAACCACCTGCGCTTCGAACACATCGCTTGGCCCTATCGCGCCAAAAGCAGGAAAAGCCATCACACAGATGGCATACGCCAAAGCAGGAATCGTTACACCTGAAATGGAATATGTAGCCATCCGCGAGAATATGAATTGCAAGGAACTGGGAATTGAGACACATATCACTCCCGAATTTGTCCGCGATGAAATCGCTGCCGGACGTGCTGTCCTCCCTGCCAACATCAATCATCCCGAAAGCGAACCGATGATTATCGGCCGCAACTTTCTGGTAAAAATCAACACTAACATCGGAAACTCGGCCACCACTTCTTCTATAGATGAAGAAGTAGAAAAGGCGGTATGGAGCTGCAAATGGGGAGGAGACACATTGATGGACCTCTCTACCGGAGCCAATATACATGAGACACGCGAATGGATTATCCGCAACTGCCCCGTACCCGTGGGCACTGTACCCATCTATCAGGCCTTGGAAAAAGTAAACGGTAAGGTGGAAGACCTCAGTTGGGAAATTTATAAAGATACATTGATTGAACAATGCGAACAGGGAGTGGATTACTTCACTATCCATGCCGGTATCCGCCGACAGAATGTGCACCTGGCAGACAAACGGCTTTGCGGCATTGTGAGCCGTGGGGGAAGCATTATGAGCAAGTGGTGCCTGATGCACGACAAAGAAAGTTTCTTGTATGAACATTTTGATGATATCTGTGATATTTTGGCACAATATGACGTAGCCATATCTTTGGGTGACGGACTTCGTCCGGGCTGTATTCAGGATGCCAATGATGAGGCTCAATTTGCCGAACTGGACACTATGGGAGAACTGGTGCTTCGCGCATGGGACAAGAATGCAGGCTTTCATCGAAGCGACCGGGACATGTACCCCTGCATAAGATTAAAGAAAACATGGAACGCCAGATTTCACATTGCCACAATGCACCGTTCTACACGCTCGGCCCGTTGGTAACGGATATCGCTCCGGGATATGACCATATCACTTCGGCTATCGGTGCTGCACAAATCGGTTGGCTGGGCACTGCCATGTTGTGCTATGTCACTCCGAAAGAACACCTCGGACTGCCCAACAAAGAGGATGTTCGCGTGGGCGTAATTACTTACAAGATAGCCGCTCATGCCGCCGATTTGGCAAAAGGTCATCCGGGTGCACAAATTCGTGATAATGCTTTGAGCAAAGCACGTTACGAATTCCGTTGGCGTGACCAGTTCCATTTGAGTCTCGACCCCGACCGTGCATTGGAATACTTCAATGAAGGACGCCATACAGACGGTGAATATTGCACCATGTGCGGACCGAACTTCTGCGCCATGAAGCTGAGCCGCGACCTGAAGAATGTAGAAGGTAAGGAATAAATCATATTCTCATCCACCGTAGGGGCAGACCCATGTGTCTGCCCCTACGGTAAACAATCCTCATAGGAAGACAAATGGAAGAAGATTTCAAGAAAGCACTGGAAAGCACTTTAGGAAGAAAATACATAGACAGCATAGTAGAGCAGGTGATGGATTCGCCTGCCCGCTTCGATGACCTCTATGCCCTCACCGAACATGAAGAAGAAAAGATAGCCTGGCGTGCTACATGGGCTTGTGAAAAACTGAGTATCCTCGCCCCTTCCTTATTGATAAGCAAAAGGGAAGAGCTGATGCAACGAGCCATGCAATGTCCCCATGGGGGCATACGCCGTCTGCTATTGAACACACTTCTTCATCTCCCTGTTCCGAAACCCATCAATGTGGCTTTTCTCGACTTCTGCCTGAACGGAATGTTATCGCCCGCCGAGACTGTAGCCGGACAAGCCGTATGCATGAAACTGGCATATGCTATCTGCCTGAAAGAACCCGAACTGATGGGAGAGCTGGAAGCCTATTTGGAGAATATGGAACCGAATACTATACCGCAGCCGTACAATGTGCACGCAACAACATTCTAAAGAAAATAAGGAAATGAATAATCAGAAAATCAGAATGTATAATCCCGGAAAGATTGTAAATGGAGAATATGTATTTGAATGAAGCGGGACGGTTAGTAGAAATCAGCATTCATACGAAGAAATATCGGATTATATCATCACCAACCCATTACGATGGGAAAAAGACCTATTATTCATTGAACAATAACAGAACAATAAAAAAATAACAACTATCATGTTTTCAGAAGAACTTGAAAAAATAGACTGGGAGGAAACCACCAAAGCCATCTACTCCAAGACAGAGAGTGACGTGCTTCGCGCCCTCGGCAAAGAACATTGTGATGTAGACGACTTTATGGCACTCATCTCACCGGCGGCAGCCAAATACCTGGAACCGATGGCACAACTGAGCAAAAAATACACCGAAGAACGTTTCGGCAAGACCATCTCCATGTTTATACCTCTATATATAACAAACTCCTGCACCAACTCCTGTGTGTACTGCGGTTTCCATATCAGCAATCCGATGGCACGTACCATCCTCACCCCCGAACAGATGGAAGATGAATACAAAGCCATCAAGAAGCTCGGCCCGTTTGAAAACCTGCTGCTGGTAACAGGAGAGAATCCCGCCAAGGCAGGTGTTCCCCTATCTGGCAAAAAGCGCTGGACATCGCAAAAAAAATACTTCAGCAACCTGAAGATAGAAGTGATGCCCCTCAAAGCCGAGGAATACGCCGAGCTGAAAAAACACGGACTGAACGGCGTCATCTGCTTTCAGGAAACTTACAACAAAGCCCGTTACAACGTATATCATCCGCGTGGAATGAAATCTAAATTCGAATGGCGGGTAAATGGTTTCGACCGCATGGGACAGGCAGGTGTCCATTCCATCGGCATGGGTGTACTTATCGGACTGGAAGAATGGCGCACGGATGTGACCATGATGGCCTACCATCTGCGCTACCTTCAGAAAAAGTATTGGAAAACAAAATACAGTGTCAACTTCCCACGCATGCGCCCGGCAGAGAACGGCGGCTTCCAGCCGAATGTCATCATGAACGACCGTGAACTGGCACAACTTACTTTTGCCATGCGCATCTTCGACCACGATGTGGATATCTCCTACTCTACCCGCGAACCGGCACATCCGCGACAACATGGCAGGACTTGGAGTGACCACCATGAGTGCGGAAAGCAAAACCGAACCGGGAGGATACTACACTTATCCGCAAGCCCTGGAGCAATTCCATGTAAGCGATGAGCGCACGGCCGTAGAAGTGGAACGTGCACTGAAATCATTGGGACGAGAACCGGTTTGGAAAGACTGGGATGCTTCTTTTGACCAATTTGCATCAACACGATAGCATACAGATAGTATTACACTTAGTCATACAGCCTTTCATAATAATCGTTTCACTTTAGTGATGATAGTTTATCACTAAGGACATTCAATTATATCACTGTAGTGAAGAAATTTAATTCACCTGAGTGAAACGATAAAATCAACCGTTAGATAATATGGAAAGATACAACCGTCAAATCATTCTCCCCGAACTGGGAGAAGAAGGACAGCAACGCATCCAACGCGCCAAAGTCCTTATAGTCGGTGTAGGCGGACTGGGATCTCCCGTCTCCCTTTACCTGACAGGCGCCGGGTAGGCACCATCGGACTGATGGACGATGACGTGGTAAGCATCAGCAACCTGCAACGCCAGATACTCTATAGCGAAGCCGAAGTAGGTATGCCCAAAGCCATCCAAGCCAAAAAACGTCTCGAAGCCCTGAACAGCTCCATACAAATCAATGCTTACCCCAATCGTCTCACCACAGAAAATGCCGCCGAAATCATCAGCCAATACGACATTGTGGTAGACGGATGCGATAACTTCGCCACCCGCTACCTCATTAATGACACCTGCGTGCAGTTGGGAAAAATCTATGTATATGGTGCCATTCGTGCTTTCGACGGGCAAGTATCCGTATTCAATTACCAAGGCGGACCGGACTATCGCCACTTTTTCCCGGACGAAGACGAAATGCTCTCCATGCCCCACCCGCCCAAAGGTGTACTTGGAGTTACTCCCGGCATAGTGGGATGCACCGAAGCAACCGAAGTACTGAAAATAATAGGCGGATACGGTGAAGTGCTAAGCGGGAAATTATGGATTATCGACCTCAAAACAATGGAAACGCATATCCTCTCATTATAAAAACAGAATCTTTTATGATGCGAAGTATTGCTTTATCCATTTTTTATATTACCTTTGTAACTATAATAAACCCTTAATCTTCGTTTGCCTGTGAAGGTCGACGAAGATTTTTTTATTCATGACTCTCCCCCAACCGTTAAATAAATACAGCAAACTGTTAGGAATATTACATATTGATTACTATCTTTGCTTAGCAATTAATCATAAGGTATGAAGTTAATTCTAATAACGCCCCCCACTTATTTTGTGGAGGAAGATAAAATAATTACAGCTCTTTTCGAGGAGGGACTAGACACACTCCATCTGCGAAAGCCCGGTACAGCACCCATGTTTGCAGAACGTCTGCTAACCCTTATCCCCGAACAATATCACAAACGCATCGTGGTTCACGGACATTTTTATCTGAAAGAGGAATACAAACTGAAAGGAATTCACCTGAACGGTCGTAATCCGAACCTGCCGGAAGGATACAAAGGACATGTCAGTTGTTCTTGCCATTCGCTAGACGAAGTTAAAGAGCGCAAATCCAGTTGCGATTATGTCTTTCTGAGTCCGGTATTCAATAGCATATCCAAACTAAATTATAACTCGGCATACACCGCCGAAGAACTCCGTACCGCCGCCAAAGCAGGCATTATTGACAAAAAAGTCATAGCTTTGGGAGGCATTGACGAAGAAAACTTGCTGGAGGTAAAGGACTTTGGTTTCGGAGGAGCCGCCATATTGGGCGCCCTTTGGAATAAATTCGATGCGTGTACCGATCGCGATTATCGGTGCGTGATAGAACATTTCCGGAAATTAAGAGATTTAGCAGACTGATTTATCAAAATAATTTAGAATAGAAGCCTAAAAAACGAAGAATATGCTTCAAACCAAGCATATTACAATAATGAGAAGTTATTTTTAAATTTCTATTTTTAATTTCTAATTATAATACGTACCTTTGCACGCAAATTAACAAATAGGTAATATCTATTACAAAAATGAGCAAAACATCACCTTTTAGGGTATTCTCAGGAACAAATTCGAGATACCTTGCAGAAAAGATTTGCAACAGCCTCGGTTGCAAATTAGGAAACATGAACATCATGCATTTTGCTGATGGTGAGTTCGCTGTTTCTTATGAAGAATCAATTAGAGGTGCCCATGTTATTCTTAGTTCAATCTACCTTTCCTAATTCTGACAACCTGATGGAATTGCTGCTGATGATTGACGCAGCAAAAAGAGCTTCTGCCAAGAGCATCGTAGCCGTTATCCCTTACTTCGGATGGGCTCGCCAAGACAGAAAAAAAGACAAACCGCGTGTTTCTATCGGTGCCAAACTGGTAGCCGATCTTCTGAGCGTAGCAGGCATCGACCGTTTGATTACCATGGACTTGCATGCCGACCAAATTCAGGGTTTCTTCAACATTCCGGTAGACCACTTGTATGCATCAGGCATCTTCTTGCCTTACATTCAGTCACTGAACCTTGAAAACCTTGTAATCGCTACTCCCGATGTGGGCGGTTCCAAGCGTGCCAGCACATATGCCAAATACTTGATGTGCCTTTGGTATTGTGCAACAAGACTCGCGAAAGAGCAAACGTAGTGGCTACCATGCAAATTATCGGTGACGTAAAAGACAAGAATGTCATCCTGGTAGACGATATGGTAGATACAGCCGGTACAATTACCAAAGCTGCCGATATCATGAAGGAAGCCGGAGCCATTTCTGTCCGCGCCATCGCTTCTCACTGTGTGATGTCCGGTCCTGCTTCCGAACGTGTTCAAGATTCCGGTTTGGAAGAAATGGTATTTACAGACAGTATTCCTTATTCTAACCGTTGCGCCAAAGTAAAACAGTTGACTATCGCCGACATGTTTGCCGAAACTATCCGCCGCGTAATGAATAACGAGTCTATTTCAGACCAATATATTATCTAATTTCAGTAGATAAAAGATAGAGAAACAGAGGCTTCCTTTGAACAAGGAAGCCTCTACTGTTTTTTTTATAAAATCCGTAAGTCCGGAGTGTTACCGGCAGCGCAAAGGATTATCTTCTTTTTCTGTGTCTCCTGCGGCGGCGTTGCAATTTCTCGTGCTGATAACGCTGTATCCGCCTATAAACCGTATAAACCAGCATCACTCCGACCGCTACAAATATCACAACCACAATTCCCTATCATCTTCATATGCCCCGTATTTAAAAAGGTTTTATCAGCAAGACTAAATGTTTCCTTCCCTTATAAAGTCATTTCTTTCTTCGATGATTCCTGCGAGGATATTGAGCCTTTTCATGCTGATAACGCTGAAGTTTTCTATACACGGTGAATACTACCATAATCCCGGCAGATACCAGAATCACAATAACCACGCCTACCCCCAAATTATCCCCCTTTACACGCGACCACATTTCCAAGACCAATTCGGTCTTGTCACCGGAATCACGAATCATGGCACAACGCTCCACCACTGTACGGTCAGGATACTGTACCTTATCTATTTGTATACTATCGGCAGCAGGACCGAAAAAATAGCTTAAATCTGCAAAGTAAGATAAAGTAGTATCTATTTTTGCCTCCAAAATCTCGGGAGTAGCAACGGCACTCACATAACCACAGGCGTCCATATTACGTAAAGCCACATCGGGACGGCATAAATAATTAATAAAATAACTGGCAGCCTTTTTATTTCTAGCATACTTAGGGATCACCCATCCGTCATACCACACATTACTTCCTTCCACCGGCACCTCATAGTCCAGATGGATACCCACTCCTTCAGCCTCTTCTATCGCCCATACCGCATCCCCGCTCCAGGTCATGTTCAGCCATGCTTTACCTTTAGTCATCATTTCCTTGCCAAAATCAGCTTCCCAACCTGCTATCAAGGGTTTCATGGCTTTCAGATACTTCTCAACTGTATCGATGGATGCTTGCGAATAGTTATTCATCAACTCCTCTACCGTAACCTTGCCTTTTTTCAAATCCTCGGCATTGGCATAAATCAATGCGGTACCATATGCATCACGATAACTTTCCTTCATCAGGATCTTGTTCTCATATTTCAGATTCCAAAGACTGGCCCAAGTCCTGGCATCTTCCACTGGAACATGATCGGTATTAAAAAGGATACCTGCTGTTCCCCACATATAACCGATGGCATAATCTGAAGCACGATGCCCCGACCAGCTCAATTTATCCAATTGTTCACGGATATAAGGAGATTCATTATGCAGATAATTGGGGGTCTTTCCAAAAACGGTATCAATGGGAAGCAATAAACCTTTCCTCAGCATGCGCTCTATGATATACTCCGAAGGACAAACTACATCAAAATCTTCATGCCCGCGTTCTATCTTGGTCAACATGATTTCATTGATGTCAAAAGTCTGATAGACAATCCGAATATCTTCCCCCGTCTGTTCTTTGTACCACCGGGGAAATTCCGCCAACATATCCTCATCAATGTAATCGGCCCAATTATATATTTTCAGCACACTCTCACGAGGCTCTGTGTTATAGCATCCGGTTAAAGAGAATAACGCGCACACACACACCATCAGCCATCTATTTATTTTCCTCATTTTTTATACCTCCTTTTTCTTGCCTGCACGGCGATTGATGATAACCAGCAATACCAGCACCAATACGAATATAATGGTAGAAAGCGGACGAAGTTCAGGGGTCAACCCTCCTTTCCGTGCATCCGCATAAATATAGGTGGAAAGAGTTTCAAGCCCTTCATTACCAATAGTAAATACAGTCACGGCAAAATCGTCAATGGACAAAGTCACCGCCAACATAAAACCTGAAATCATTCCCGGAAGAATCTCAGGAACAATCACCTTGCGGAGTGCCTGCATAGGAGTAGCCCCCAAGTCAAGCGCCGCCTCATAAATATTCGGATTCATCTGTTTCAAACGCGGCAACACACTTAACACCACATATGGAGTACAGAATGTGATATGTGCAAGCACTACAGTGGTATATCCTTGTGGAATACCCAAAGATACGAACAGCAAGAATAGAGATATACCAATAATAATATCTCCATTCAAAATAGGGATATTATTGACAAAACTGATTGCTTTACGGGCACGGGGACGAAGATTGAATATGCCGATTGCCGTAATACTGCCCAGCAAGGTGGATACGGTAGCTGCAATAAAGGCAATGCTCAAGGTATTGACCAAGGCATTTGTCAATGAATGATGTGTACCCGCAACAAACAGGGATGAATAGAGTTTGGTGGAAAACCCGGTCCAGTTGCCCAGCACCTTTGCTTCGGTAAACGAATAGATCATAATGATAAAAATAGGCGCATAAAGCAATAGCAGAAGCAGCCACAAATACCCCTGACACAAAATTTTCTTTACCATAGTCCGCCTCCTTCGTTATGATCCTTATCATCTGAAGCGAGCAAGGTTGTCGCACCAATAAGGAACAACATGATCAACGACAAGGCCGCCCCATAATTCCACATACTATTATTAATATTCCTGGATAGTAGTGCCAAATAATTTAATATTATTCATTGTCAATAATTCGGCAATAGCAAATGTGGAGATAGTAGGCATAAATACCATTAATATACCACTCACAATACCCGGCATAGACAGGGGCAACACAGCCTTGAAAAACACTTGCATGGGATTGGCGCCCAAATCTTGCGCCGCTTCCACATAACTTTTATCCAATTTCTGCAAAGTGTTGTAAATAGGATAAATCATAAAAGGCAAAAAATTATATACCATACCGAATATCAAAGCCCCCTCTCCTAAAGATACGTTCATAAAATCGAACAAGGCCACCGTAGCCAGTGTACGTATTAAAATATTCACCCACATGGGCAAAATAAACAATACCACCACTGTCGATGCATATTTCATCCGCGTCTGTGTCAGAATATAGGCAGCAGGATATCCCAATAAGATACATACCACTGTTGTGATAATGGCCACGCCAATAGAATAAACAAATGTGTTGATTGCCTCGGGATGGGCGAAAAATTTGGCAAAATTTCCCAATGTGAAATGCCCCGCATCATCCATAAATGCATAAACCACTATTAAAAGTAGCGGAAGAATAACAAATACCGCCGAAAATATCACGTAAGGAATAGTCCAACTTTTACGTGAAGACAAGAAAAATCGTATCGTTCTGAGCACCTCTTTTCTTTATTATGATTCTACAATCTGAGTTATTTTTATACTTTCAGGAAAGATGCTGATACCTACATGATCACCATTGTCCCATACATCATTGGTATCAACAAAAATATCCTCACCCCAGTCCGATGACACAGTGAGGTGATAATGATCTCCCTTATATAGGATAAAACGTACATCTCCGGTTAAAGTTCCATCCTCTTCATTATCCTGCAAAATGATATCCTTGAAATCTACCTGCACTTTTACTTTAGTTCCCGGCTCAATGTCAACCACTGGCAGACACTCAAACGTACATCCCAGAAATTCCACATGCGTTCCATCTGTCAGTTCTCCTTCAAACGTATTGCATACACGTTCTTTTTTCATAATATGGATATCAAAAGGTTTTATCAACAAACCTACCTGCTCACCCACAGCAAAATGATGATAGTCCTGTACAATAAATTCATAACCATTGGCCTCGACCACCATTTCATAATGCACACCTTTAAAGATGGATGAGGTTACGATACCTGAATCTGTGAAGCATCCGAATCCGGAAAAATATACCAATCTTCAGGACGTACCACAACATCTACCGGCATATTTTCACCGAAACCTTCATCTACACATTCAAATTCCACTCCTGCAAAACGCACAAGCTTGTCCTGTATCATAGTTCCGTTCAGAATATTGCTCTCACCTATAAAATCAGCTACAAACGAATTGATGGGTTCGTTATAAATATCCACCGGTGTTCCGATCTGCTGTATTTTTCCTTCACTCATTACAACAATCGTGTCGCTCAGTGTTAAAGCTTCCTCTTGGTCATGCGTCACATAAATAAAAGTGATGCCCAATGTCTTATGCATCTCTTTTAATTCCATCTGCATATCTTTACGCATCTTCAAGTCCAAAGCAGCCAAAGGCTCATCCAGCAACAACACCTCCGGCTCATTGACAATAGCACGGGCTATGGCTACACGCTGTTGCTGCCCGCCCGACAAGGAATTCACATCCCGATACTCATAGTCCGTCATCCCTACCATACGAAGAGCAGCCTTTACTTTCTTCTCGATAGTCTGCTTAGAGATCTTTTTCAATTTCAATCCGAAGGCAATATTATCGAACACATTCAAATGAGGGAACAAAGCATACTTCTGGAACACAGTATTTACCGGACGCTTATGCGGAGGTGTCTGCGTGATCTCTTTTCCAGCTATCTTTATCTCGCCTTCCGAAGCAGTCTGAAAACCGGCAATCAAACGTAAAAGAGTTGTCTTTCCGCAACCGGAGGGCCCCAACACAGTTACAAACTCACCTTTTTTTACATATAAATTAATGTTATCCAAGACCATTTTATCACCAAAAAACTTGGAAACACCTTTTACCTCAATTATATAATTAGATTGTTGCATACTCATTTTGTAATTGAGTTGCAAAATTACGGTATTTTTCAAGAATGGAGGATATAAATAAAGTAATATTTATTCATCCGACTAATAATTTTCCATTGTGCGTACTATTTCTCTTCTCCCAGCAAAGTGAATGATAGGCTTTTGAGAAATTGTAAACAAAAAAATGAGACCTTCTCCCTGCTCGGATTCAACATCTACCCGATCTCCACCTCCGGATTATTTTTATTCCGTAATTGAAATAATTCCTCCAAATCGTACATCATTGCATTAATATTCACATCACTCTACACAAACTTCAATGTGCCCGATTCGATTTTCGAAAGATCCAGAATATTACCGATCAACTGTAACAGTAAGGCAGCCCCCTGTACAAATTATAACCAAAGGAATTGAATGAGTGCCCATAAAATTCAAAAAAAGCAAGCAAAACTATAGATTCCTTATTTCATTCTGAAAATAAAAACCTTTTTTCCGCAAACATATTAATTAAGTAGTTATCTTTGCGTTCAAATTATAATCATATTAAAATGAAAAAATTAGTTTATTTATTGGCTGCAGGAAGTATGGCTTTCGTTGCATGTCAGAATTCGCCTTCCTATAAGGTTACAGGTTCAGTAGAAGACATCATTGATGGCGACACGATCTATTTACAGGAATACGCAGGAGGAAACCTTGTAAAACTTGATTCTGCTATTGTCAAAAGCGGAACTTTCGTATTCACCGGAAAACAAGATACGGCTGTAAACCGCTACATCACTTATATGAAAGGAGACAAGCGTTACTTTACTGATCTTTTTCTTGAAAATGGAAATATTAATGTAACCTTAGGTAAGGAAAGCAAAGTTTCAGGTACTCCTAATAACGACGCTTACCAAAAATTCAAAGATGGCTTCATGGCTTTAAGCAAGGAAATGAATGAAATGTACCAAAAGGCTCAAAGCGACACTAGCTTGACAGAAGAACAGGTAGAAGCTATCATGGCTGAGATTGAAAAGAAAGACAGTGTAGGCATGGATATGGTTTATCAAACAATTGAAGCCAATATCACCAATCCGGTCGGTGTATATCTGCTCCCTTCCTATGCAGGCGCATTCGAACTCGACAAACAAAAAGCGTTGGTAGAAAAAATTCCCGCTGCATTAGTTAATGAACGTATCAACAAGTTGAAAGCCCACATTGAAACTTCAGAGAAAACGGCTGTAGGTCAGAAATACATTGATTTCTCTATGCAGACCCCTGAAGGTAAAACTGTAAGCCTGTCTGATTTCGTCAGCAAAAATAAATATACTTTGATTGACTTTTGGGCTAGCTGGTGCGGACCTTGCCGTAAAGAAATGCCCAATGTTGTAGAAGCATACAAGGCTTTCAAAGATAAAGGCTTCGGAATTGTAGGTATTTCTTTAGACGAGAATGCAGACAAGTGGAAAGAGGCTATCACTGCCTTGAATATTACATGGCCGCAAATGTCTGACCTGCAAGGTTGGAACAATGCAGGTGCAAAACTTTATGGTGTCAATTCAATTCCTGCTACCGTATTGGTTGATCAGGAAGGTACCATTGTTGCACGTAATCTCCGTGGAGATGCCATCAAGTCCAAACTGAACGAACTATTGAAATAAAATAACTGCAAAATAGTTTACAAAGTCAAAAAAAAATACCGATGTCTAGAAAGGCATCGGTATTTTTTATACTCGTCCTATCCTTCCCAATAATGCGCACTTTCCATAACAATCTTAACTGGAATGATAATATCAATGAAACTTTGGGCGAACATACTAATAAAAAAGAACTGCTTCCTCTCTTTTCCAAGGAAACAGTTCTTTAAATAGAAATATTATCTTAATTCAATGATTAGTTAAACCAACGAACATAGCAGAAGTCCTGACGATGAGGCAAATCAACATTCTTCGGGAACATACGGTATGCCACCTTGAAGCTGCCTGAGTTAGACAAACTGTGTTTAACCTGGAATGTATACAAGTTACCTTCTTTCTTAATTACTTCCATTGGCTCTACAGAATAGATATGCTCTTTACCTTCCGCATTCGTGAAAGTGGTAACCAGTTCAATACCTACTGCATCATCCAATCCCTTTTCATCTATGACATAAGTAATGATATATTCTTTTCCGCTTTCAATATTACCGCTAGCCAGCTCTTCCGTCTTTTCACATGAAACGATTTCAATGGAATCCCAAAGTTCTGCAACTCTTTCTTTCCAAGCAGCCAGTTCCTTAGCCTTTGCATAATCATTGGCTACCAATTCTTTAAAACGTTTTGCTTCTTTAGTATAGAACTTAGCATAATAATCGTCTAACTGACGTTTCATTGTATAATGAGGAGCCACCTGAGCAATAGAATTCTTGATAGTCTTCACCCAACCCTCAGAATATCCCTTACGGTTACGTGCATAATACAATGGAAGAATCTCATTTTCCAAAATACTATAAATAGTTGCAGCATCCAATTGATCTTGATGATCTTGATTCTGATAAGTACGTTTTTCAGTTAACGCCCATCCTGCTCCTTCACGGTAACCTTCCAGCCACCAACCGTCAAGCACAGAGAAGTTAACAACACCATTCATCAAAGCCTTCTCGCCTGATGTTCCAGAAGCTTCCAAAGGACGGGTAGGAGTATTCATCCAAATATCAACACCTGAGACCAGACGCCGTGCCAACTGCATATCATAATTTTCCAGGAAGATGATTTTGCCCAAGAATTCCGGACGACGGGAAATTTCCACAATCTTCTTGATCAACCCCTGACCTGCACCATCGTGTGGATGAGCCTTACCTGCAAATAAGAACTGTACCGGATAATCAGGATTGTTCACAATCTTAGACAAACGTTCCAAATCAGTAAACAGCAGATGCGCACGTTTGTAAGTAGCAAAACGACGGGCAAAACCAATCAACAAGGCATTCGGATTAATCTTTTCCATCAGAGAAACGATACGTGAAGGATCACCTTGGTTCTTCAACCAGCTTTCACTGAACTGCTTACGAATATGGTCAACCAATTTGTACTTCAAAGCCATACGGGTTTCCCAAATTTCTTCATCGGCTACATTATAAATAGCTTCCCAAATTTTCTCATTAGACTGATCTTCCAGGAAATTAGGAGCAAAATGCTTAGCATATAGCTTCTTCCATTCAGTAGCACTCCACGTTGGGAAATGAACACCATTAGTTACATAACCTACATGACTTTCTTCAGGGAAATAGCCTTTCCAAATTCCAGAGAACATCTCCTGAGAAACCTTGCCATGCAACCAGCTCACACCGTTTACTTCCTGACAAGTGTTACAAGCAAATGTAGACATACAAAAACGTTCACCTGCATCACCCGGATTAATACGACCCAAGTCCATCAAATCCTGCCAAGAAATCCCCATACGCTGTGGATAACCACCCATATATTTTCCAAACAAGCCTTCATCAAAATAGTCATGCCCCGCAGGAACCGGAGTATGAACCGTATATAAAGAAGAAGAACGAACTACTTCCAAAGCCTGGTCAAATGTCAGCCCGCTTTCTACATAATCACACAAACGCTGCACATTACACAAAGCAGCATGTCCTTCATTACAATGATAGACATCTTTCTTAATGCCCAATTTCTTCAGCAGCAACACACCACCGATACCTAACAAGATTTCTTGTTTCAAACGGTTCTCCCAATCTCCACCATACAACTGATAAGTGATAGGACGATCAAATTCGCTGTTCATTTCATTATCCGTATCTAGCAGATACAAAGGAACACGTCCTACATTTACCTTCCATACGTATGCATGAACGAAATAGTTCAAATAAGGAACATCAACTACCATCGGCTGTCCGTTTTCATCCATTACACGTTCAATAGGCAGGCTACCGAAATTCTGTGATTCATAGTTAGCAATCTGCTGACCATCCATTGAAAGGCTTTGGCTAAAATACCCATAACGATACAAGAAGCCAACACCACACATATCTACATTACTGTCTGATGCTTCTTTCAAGTAGTCACCGGCCAAAATACCCAGCCCACCGGAATAGATTTTCAAAACATGTGTCAAACCATACTCCATACAGAAATAAGCAACAGAAGGACGTTTGCTATCCGGCTTAGCATCTACATAAGCTTTGAATTTAGCATATACATCATTCATGCGCTTTACAATCACCTTATCCTGAGTTAATGCCTCCAGCTTTTCATAGCTCAAACGTTCCAATAAAGCAACGGGATTCTGCCCCACTTCTTTCCAAGTTGCAGGATCTAAATCTCTAAACAGGTCTGTTGCTTCGTAATTCCATGCCCACCAGATGTTACGAGCCATTTCCTCCAACTTCTTCAGTTCTTCGGGAATGTGTGATTTTACTGTAACTTCCTTCCAATTAGGAGTATTCGCATTACTTACTTTGATTTTCATGTCTCTCAAATTATTTATTAATAATTAATTAGCTATTCATAACAAGCCTTTTCTGTGCATTATGCAATGCCACATCATAAGCTTCATAATAATATTTGATAAAATGCTTCCACAATGCCTTTTCAGCAATGTCCGCCGCATTTTTACGCACTGTCTTGATTGTATTTTCCGGCAATCCCGAAAATTCCGATATAGTGTCCTTTATAACATCCGCCACTTCAGAATAGTTGTAATCCGAGCGATGGATAACTTTCACACCATCTTTCAACTCACTGTATCTACCCTTCAACGAGTTTACCCACAAACCAAATCCGGCCAGATCAGTTGTTATAGTAGGTACATGGAATGCTACACTTTCCAAAGGTGTATACCCCCAAGGTTCATAATAGGAAGGATAAACACTCAAGTCATTCCCCAACACCAAATCATAATATTCCAAATTCAAGATACCATCCTTTCCATCCAGATAACAAGGTACAAATATTACTTTTACCTTAGATTCCGCCGAATTGGACATTCCCAAATACTTCATCATATCAAGTACCTGATCATGACTCATATTATGCAACCAATGTGTGATAAACGGACACTCCAACGGAGTTGTGAAATTCTCTTTGCTTTTCAAACGTTCCACCAAATCCTCACGAGGATCCCCTACCCAACCTGGTACATTAATAAATGCCAGCACCTCTTTTTTCAAATTTTTATCACGGGTCAATCGGTTCAAGGACTCCAAATAGACATTGATACCTTTATTTTTAAACTCATAACGACCGCTTGTACCCACAATAAGAGTATCATCGCTCATCGTCAAGCCAAGCAATTTATTAGCCAAATTCAACATCGCAGCACGAGCTTTCTTACGCTTGGCGGCAAATGTACGACCTTGCGGAACAAAGTCATCCTCAAACCCATTCATCAACACCACATCTGCCGGCTTGTCCAACAACTCCTTGCATTCGTTGTTGGTAATCTCACTGACCGTAGTAAAGCAATCCACATGATGCGCAGTCTGCTTCTCAATAGAATGCTTTGCCTCCATATTGAGTTCACGCGCCATTTGGTCGCCATTATAAGCAAATAAGTAATCGTAAAGGGGTTTATTGTTTCCGGCGATAGACCGGCCTATAGAAGTAGCGTGAGTAGTAAAAATGGTAGCTATTTCGGGTACCGCTTTCTGCAAATAAAGGGCCCCCATACCTGTCATCCATTCATGTGCCTGATAAATGACCTTATCATTTTCGGTCAGATTGAAACGATAAAAGCTTTCAACCACTTTTCCGGCTGCATAAGAAAACATAGACGCTTCGTCGTAATCTCCATAAGCATGAAGTGAATCAACTTTAAAATCCTCCCACATCCGGCCATATATTTCATTTCTTTTAGAGAAAAAAGGATAAAAATCCACCAATATGACAATAGGCTCTCCCGGAATATTCCAGCGTCCCACACGAACTTTCAATCCGTCTTTCTTCAAAGCATGTTCACGCCATGCCGCACAAAGATTTTCATTTTCACTGAACAAAGGATTTTCCTTTCCTGCCCAAAAATCGGGTCCTATGAAAAAGACTTTGTCTTTGAATGCTTCCTGCAGTGTTTTGGCCCTGGTGGACAACACCGTATAAATTCCCCCCTACTTTATTACATACCTCCCAACTTGCTTCGAATATATAATCAGGGGGCTAACAATTCTTTTGCCATCTATTAACTAATCTTAATTCGAGCGCAAAGTTACATATTTTCAATGAGATAATAAAGTTTTTTTGCAACTTTATGTTATTCAGATAGTTTCTGAATTAGCATTCAATTATTTTACTCTAATAATCTTCACAAAAAAATACTGATATCGGCTACAATAATAAATATTTTTAAGGTTCTGCCTTACATTAGAATAAGAAAAGCGGCTATTTCCATAAAAACAGGAAATAACCGCCCATATAAAAAAACTAATCTGATTACGCAGCCAATGCAGATCCCATCAAGAAGGTTGCAGCCAAAGCAACAATAGCATACAATTCAGGAAAAACGGCCAAAATCAATGTATTACCAAATACATTATGTCCTTGGCCAATGGCAGCAATACCATTAGCACAAACCTGCCCCTGACGGATAGCGGAGAAAAGAGCTACAAGTCCCAAAGCAATACCGGAACCCAACACGGCAGCAGCTTGAATACCTGTAATAGCCGGAGTCAGAACACCGAAAATACTCTGGAACATGAAATAACCGGCAAAACCATACAGTCCCTGTGTACCGGGAAGTGCAGTCAACACCAAGAAGTTACCGAATGCACTATCATTCTTCTTCAATGCACCGATAGATGCATTACCTGCGATAGTTACACCATACGCACTACCGATACCTGATAAACCAACCATAATTGCAATACCTACATAAGCAATCAATAAATTCATTTCCATAATTCTTCTATTTTTAATTTTTAAATTCTTTATTTTATCAAACTTCTCCTAAAAGGAATACTTTTCATGTCATCCAGAACTTAGCGAAATATCTGCATACTATGCTTCAGATTCTCCCTTTCTAGCTTTTCTGTCTGCACAAGGATACAACATTTATTCAAAATGACAATGCCGAAAAGGCTTAAACAGCTTTTAATTCTTTATTCTCATTCTTCAATTCTTGAAAGGCTTGTACTCCTTACCCCCTCCTTCGTAACCCGAATTCTTAAAAAACTCCACGAAAGTCAGACGCATCGGATGAACCATCGCTCCCAATATATTCATAAACATGTTGATAGAATGACCTATCAAGAAAATCAATACCATCACTATCGGACCTGCAATTGCATTATCAGGACTCATTCCAGCCGCCAAACTATTGAATACGCTGGCAAGAATACCACCCGACAGACCTAAAGCAAACAAACGCACATACGAAAGGATATCCCCCAGCAAACCGGTTGCCATATTGTAGGAATCCCACAACCCAAACCGATATTGAGAAAAATATTCTTTCCTGGACTGTTGAGCAAGAAAATCAGCACACCGGCAAGCCCCAGAATTACCAAATGGACAGTTCCTCCCATCGGCATGGTATCTCCCAATAGGAATGCCAAAGCTGTACTTACCAATACAATAATCCATCCGATAGTTGACAATGCATATTTCAATCCGAACTGAATGGTCTGATTAGCCGCTTTCAGTATCATACCGAAAATAATCTGTACCGCTCCCAAAATCAATGAAAGATTAAACATCCATTGATTGTCCAGGAAGAACAAATCACGCATCTTATTAAAGAACGGAATATCATTACCATACAGATTAAATCCGAAAAAAGTACCTGTCAGCATACCGCAGAAGAAAGTAGAAGCACCCAAAATCTGCACCAAAGTTAAGATGGGCTTCATGGAAGCACCGACATTCTTCGCCAACATACGATAAACAGTTACTCCTAATACCATGAACAGACCATAGCCCGAATCGCCCAAACACAGCCCGAAAAAGAGCATAAAGAAAGGAGCAAAGAACGGCGTCAAATCCAGTTCATTATACTTAGGAAGCATATACAGTTTCATAATCGGTTCAAACAGACGGAAGAATCCTTTATTATTCAACTGAATAGGTACATTGTCCTCCGGCGTAGGGTCAGCAATTTCAAAGTACGCCTCCTGTTGATTCAGAAAATTAGTAATCTCCGGAATCTGCGTAGCCGGTGCCCACCCCTGTAACAACATCAATTTGTCATCCGCAGCTTGTTCAGTACTTAGCACCACTTTGAGAATTCTATCTGTGAGCGGATATTAGCTTGTGCAACTTGCAAAGAAAGAAGTTTTTCTCCTGCTATGGCAGCTAACTTATCATCCACACTCTTCATTTGCTGTTCCAAATCTTCACATCTGGCAGCAAGCCTACTCAAGGCCATTACCGGCAATTTGACCGATTCCACTTCCAATTCGGGCAACGTTCCTTCTTTGGTTATGGTAATGAAATAAATGCGTGAACCAATACGGTTAACCTCCGTAGCATAGTACGTATCCAACCATTCCTCGTTAAAGTTCTTCTCTGAGCAAATATAGAAATTCACCTGATATCCAACTTCTTGCAACCGCATAACCGACGCAGGATCGAAATCTCCCCATACCTCTAACGCGGCACGCTCTTTGTCGCAAATCTGCAACTGATGCTGCAACTGGGTTTTCTCCAGTTGTAACGCCTCCACTTCCTCCAACGCTTTCTCTCCACGGGCTGTATCCCCCTTCTGTTCTTGCAGTTCAACATTAAAACCTTGCAAAAACTTAATAGTTGAAGCATAGTGGTCGGACAGACGGATGCTCTCTTGAAGTTCGGTATTCTCCGCTGTCCCCTGCGCTTTTTCCGCCACGTGGACTACGCCCAAATCACGGATATTTTGCAGGAAACATTCATAGTCCTTATGATAAATAAGGAAAGTCAACTTCTTCATTTTTGTAATCATGCCTCCGCCTCCTTTCTTTTCTCTTGAATAGATTTCAGAATCTTCTGCGATGATTTGGACAAATTCTCTTCATCCTCCATAAATCGTTTTATCTTTCGCAGAGCATCCTGATATCCGGGTATCTGCACTTTCTCAAAAAGATTCACTTTTTGAGTGGTCTTTTTACGCGCATGTTCCAGCAGGTTCAGTTTGGCAAGCATAAATTCCCTTTCAATAGCAGTCTGTGCCAATCCTTTCAACAAATATATTCCATCGGAATACCACTTCGGGCTGTTGAACAGACTGTAGGGACGGATGTCAAAGTCTACGTTTTCCAACAAGGGAACTCGTACACCGGCAATCTTCTTTATACCCAAATGAACATCACTCACTTTTATTAATGAAGCATCAAATTCATTCCAAAGTGCGAACATGGCCTCGTATGCCTGAATCTGTTTTTCAAGCCTTTCCTCCAACCCGGCAGCTTCTGTCTTGCATCTCTTTACTTCCATGCGGAGGGCGCTTTCCTTATTTTTAATAATAGGAAGCGTACGCACACGGACCTTGAGCTGCTTCTCAAGCTGTTGTAGCGAGGTCTTGTTATATTGAAACTTTATTGCCATGTTTCTTCGTTAATTTATTGTTTTTGCCAGTGTTCGTCAACCAATTCTTTCTTTATATTGACTTCTTCCGGCTTAAAGTATTTGCTGAACAATCCCCATGTAACATCCAGCATTTCAGTAGTATCCAGATTCACATCAATGGCGAGTAACTGATTAGCGTAATCTTTAGCGAATGCCAAAGTACGTTCATCATAATTAGTCAAGTCAAAACCATTTTCCATCTTAGTCTTGGCATTGGCGGCATCAGCATACAAACGTACAGCAGCATTCATCACCTGAGGATGATCCTTACGGGTTTTCTTACCACTCACCAACTGTTTCAAACGAGACAACGAACGGAACGGGTCCACGATAACCTTACCGATATCACTATCGCGACGCAGGAACAGCTGACCTTCAGTGATATAACCCGTATTATCAGGAACAGCGTGCGTAATATCACCGCCACTCAAGGTAGTTACCGCAATAATAGTGATTGAACCACCTGCGGGGAATTGTACCGCTTTTTCATAAATCTTCGCCAAATCCGAATAAAGAGATCCCGGCATAGAGTCCTTGGAAGGAATCTGATCCATACGGTTAGACACAATAGCTAACGCATCAGCATAACTGGTCATATCAGTCAGCAACACCAATACTTTCTGATTATGTTCCACTGCAAAATATTCAGCAGCCGTCAGCGCCATATCCGGAATCAACAGACGTTCTACCGGAGGATTTTCCGTAGTATTCACGAAACTGATAATACGGTCGAGCGCACCGGCATTAGAAAATACATTCTTAAAATACAGGTAGTCGTCATTAGTCATACCCATACCACCCAAGATAATCTTATCGGTTTCGGCACGCAATGCCACATTGGCCATCACTTGATTGAACGGCTGGTCAGGGTCAGCAAAAAAAGGAATCTTCTGTCCTGATACCAACGTATTGTTCAAATCGATACCGGCAATACCGGTCGCAATCAGTTCCGACGGCTGTTTACGGCGAACCGGATTCACAGACGGACCGCCGATAGGCACTTCCTGTCCCTCAATTTCCGGTCCCCCATCAATCGGATCACCAAAAGCGTTGAAGAAACGTCCAGCCAACTGGTCGCTCACTTTCAGTGTAGGCGACTTGCCCAAGAATACGACCTCAGCATTGGTCGGAATACCTTCCGTACCCTCGAACACCTGCAAAGTCACTTCATCACCCATGATTTTTACCACCTGGGCTAATTTCCCATTAACCATTGCCAACTCATCATAGCCCACTCCTGACGCTTTCAGCGAACAGGTTGCCTTGGTAATCTGGCTAATCTTAGTATATATCTTTTGAAATGCTTTTGTTGCCATCTCTACTCATTATAAATTAAAATTAAAAATTAAAATCAGACACTTCTCTCGGCAACCAATTCCTGTAACTGCTTCTTAAAATCCTCATACTGCTCAGATTTATATTTAGCATAGTTCATCTGTTTGCAAAGGTTGATCATCTTTTTGAAATAATCCATCACCTCAATGAAAGTATCAAACTTGAATTCCGTATGACAGATGTCGATTACCATATTCAAGATCTCCTCCTGACGTTCCATCGGAGTCACTGAATCCACTTCATCAAAGCATCCTGTTGCAGAATCACAAAATCAATCAACTCTGATTTCCAAAAGATTACATGATATTCTACAGGTACGCCATCATCACCCAAAATATTAATCTGTTCAGCAATTTCCTTACCACGCAACAATCTTGTTTTGATTTCGTTCACCTTACCAATCCATTCACCATTAATACGTTTGGCGATATATTCCTCAAATTCCGGATATTCCAGATATTTTGAATAAGAGTCAATCGGGTTCACAGCCGGATAACGCTTCCTGTCGGCACGTTCCTGCTCCAAGGCATAAAAGCAACGGGCCACCTTTTTAGTATTCTCCGTTACAGGTTCCTTCAAGTTACCACCTGCCGGAGATACAGTACCGATAAAGGTAATAGAACCGGTCTCACCATTATTCAGATGTACATATCCCGCACGTCCGTAAAAGTTGGAGATAATAGCCGAGATATCCATCGGGAATGCATCCGGACCAGGCAATTCTTCCATACGGTTGGACATCTCACGCAAGGCCTGCGCCCAACGGGAAGTAGAATCTGCCATCAGTAAGACTTTCAATCCCATAGCACGATAATACTCAGAAATGGTCATAGCCGTGTACACAGACGCTTCACGGGCAGCCACCGGCATGTTCGAGGTATTGGCAATAATGATAGTACGTTCCATCAGCTTACGTCCTGTATGCGGATCTACCAGTTCGGGGAACTCCGTAAAGATTTCCACCACCTCATTCGCACGTTCACCACAAGCAGCGATAATTACGATATCCGCTTCCGCCTGCTTGGAGATGGCATGCTGAAGCACTGTTTTCCCTGTACCAAACGGACCGGGAATAAATCCCGTTCCCCCTTCTACAATGGGGTTGACCGTATCAATAACACGGACACCGGTTTCCAATAATTTATAAGGACGCGGCTTTTCCTTATAATTAGTCATAGCCTTCTTTACCGGCCACTTCTGAATCATGTTTACCGGAATATCTTTACCTTCTCTGTCCGTCAGAACCACTACAGTATCCTCAATAGTATAATCACCTTCAGGAACAATGGATTTCACTTTATAAGTACCTGTCAACTGAAATGGTACCATAATTTTCAGTGGCTGGAAGTTCTCATCCACCTGTCCCAACCAAGCCGATGGACCAACTTCATCACCCACTTTCACCAACGGTACAAAATGCCACACTCTTTCTTTATCCAATGGATAGGTGTATTGTCCGCGTTTCAGGAACACTCCATCCATTTTATCAAGGTCGTTTTGCAGACCATCATAATTTTTAGACAACATACCCGGACCTAGAGTCACTTCAAGCATGTGTCCCGTAAATTCGGCTTCAGCACCAACTTTCAATCCACGTGTACTTTCAAACACCTGCACATAAACATTGCTGCCTACCACCTTAATAACCTCTGCCATCAAGCGGTCTCCGCCAGTCAGAATGTAACAAATCTCATTCTGTGCCACCGGTCCGTCAACGGTAAGAGTAACCATGTTGGCTATTACGCCACTAACAGTTCCTTTTGTTGCCATATATCTTTAATCTGTTTATTATCTGAATTCTGCGGGAATCTGTATCTCGTCCTTTAATTTATCAATAATCTGACGGAACAGTTCGCTTCCCTTTTCCTTATCCATAGAAATCCAACGGCCAATCATTTCCAGTTTCAACAAAAACACGAAAATCCGCTCCACAGTAAAATAGTTGAAAAAAAGACAGCGTCTTCCATCCAGTTCCATTTCAACAAATCTATCTTCTTTTTCCCTTTCCACTAATTCTTCAATCTCGCTGATACGGAGTACCTGCTCAAAAAATATTCCAGCATCTCGGACAAACCGAAATCTCGGGCATTCGATGTACGAATCATCTCACTCACATCCGTCTTGCCCACTACTACCTGAGATACGTCCATTTTATATTTACGTGCAGCTAAGGCAGCCAGTATATTATTGATATTCAAATTAAATTCAAACCAGGAGGAAACAAATTGATTACCGCAGTTCATGGCATACGCATAATAGCAGGCAGATAACATATCTTCCGCACGATAGAGTTCCTCTGCGGAAAGAGCCAAATAAGCAGTAATAAATTCATAAAGATAAGATGGGTATCTCTTATCCGGAGCATCGCCTTCACGCACCGAACTGATAAGCGCCAGCAACTCATTCTGAGAATAATTCCCCTCAAAATCTGTCGTAGCTTCCTTATCTTTCAACAGTTTCAACAGGTTAGCATTATCGAATTTCAAATAGAACAAGTCGATTAACTTCCTATCCTTTTCCGATAATTCCGAATAGATTTCCGATTTAAAATTAGCCACTGTATAGTTCAGTTTGCCATCCTCCAACGAAAGATCCGGCAAACCGGCTACCAGGCAATAATAATTTGTCATAGTCCCGTTTTAAAACAACATTTCTACTAATTGAGGACGAAGGAAATCCTTGAAATAATTTTCAAATTCCTCTTCACCGAAGTTCACTTTGTAAGAGCCGTCAGCTGGTGAGATAGTAAAAAGTGATTTCGTTCCGTTCACTTCTTCTATTCTCACTCCTTTATCCAACAAAGCTTTTGCGTTCGCTGCAAAATATTTCTTAAGTCCTTCGGCATCTGCGGTAGAGATCACGATAGATTCGTTAGCAGACCATTGGGCAGCTAATGAAACTATAAACTTATTCAAATACTCCTTATCTGCCACAAATCCTTTCACACTTTCACTGACTACCTCATTAGTCAACAAGGTAGCTATTTCGGTCTTCAATGCATTTACTGCTTGTCCGGCAAACAATTTAATTTCTGATTGTGTATTTTCGGCAGTTTCCTTGGCTGACTTCCGAGCTACAGCGAGAATAGACTCAGCTTCCTTACGGGCATCCTCTACAATCTTTGCTGCTTCATCGCGAGCACTACTGATAAGTCGCTGTGCTTCTTCATTTCCTTTTTCCACACCTTCACGATAAATCTTATCGGTAAGCTCCTGAATTTTATTTTCCATATTCTTAGAAGATATTTTTTTGAGTTTAACACTTTCTTTCTTCAATAAATTCAAAAAGAATAGCCCAAAAGTACAAAAATCAATGATAGAAAAAGAATTTAATGATAGAATTTACACTAAAAGTACTGCAAAAAGAGAAAAATATACCATATTCATGTTACAGAACATAGGATTATTTCCGTTACTAGACTCCGCCACACATGCGTGCGTATACAAAAAAAAGCCTCCGGAACTTCTTCAAGTCCGGAGGCTTCAATCAAAACGGCGGCTACCTACTCTCCCACTGTGACGCAGTACCATCGGCGTGACAAGGCTTAACTTCTCTGTTCGGAATGGGAAGAGGTGGAACCCTTGTGCTATAGCCACCTGAATAAGGTTGACATATTGTTGAGCTGTTATCGTAATTTCATTCTGTAGTAAAAACCAAAGGTATACACCATCCGACATATAAGGAAAGTGGACGGGCAATTAGTAATGCTCGGCTTTGGTGTCTCCATCTTTACACCTGCATCCTATCAACGTCGTAGTCTACAACGACCCTGAGAAATCTAATCTTGTGGCCGGCTTCGTACTTAGATGCTTTCAGCACTTATCCGATCCAGACTTAGATACCCGGCAATGCACCTGGCGGCACAACCGGCAAACCAGAGGTCTGTCCAACACGGTCCTCTCGTACTAGTGTCAGAGCCACGCAAATTTCATACGCCCACGATAGATAGAGACCGAACTGTCTCACGACGTTCTGAACCCAGCTCGCGTGCCACTTTAATGGGCGAACAGCCCAACCCCTTGGGACCTTCTCCAGCCCCAGGATGTGACGAGCCGACATCGAGGTGCCAAACCACTCCGTCGATATGAGCTCTTGGGAGGGATCAGCCTGTTATCCCCGGAGTACCTTTTATCCTTTGAGCGATGTCCCTTCCATACGGAAACACCGGATCACTATGCTCTAGTTTCCTACCTGATCGACTTGTCAGTCTCCCAGTCAAGCGCCCTTATGCCATTACACTCTAAGGCCGGTTACCAATCGGCCGGAGGGGGCACCTTTAGAAGCCTCCGTTACGGCTTTTGGAGGCGACCACCCCAGTCAAACTACCCACCAATCAATGTCCCCGTATCCACGGGTTAGAATCAAACAAATAAAGGGTCGTATTTCAACAGCGGCTCCACAAATACTGGCGTACCTGCTTCAAAGCCTCCGACCTATCCTACACATCACGTGCCCAGATTCAATGATAAGCTATAGTAAAGGTTCACGGGGTCTTTTCGTCCCATCGCGGGTAATCGGCATCTTCACCGATACTACAATTTCACTGAGCTCACGGTTGAGACAGCGTCCAGATCATTACACCATTCGTGCAGGTCGGAACTTACCCGACAAGGAATTTCGCTACCTTAGGACCGTTATAGTTACGGCCGCCGTTTACTGGGGCTTCAATTCAACGCTTCTCTTATCGATGACATCTCCTCTTAACCTTCCAGCACCGGGCAGGTGTCAGGCTGTATACTGGATCTTTCGATTTGGCACAGCCCTGTGTTTTTGTTAAACAGTTGCCTGGACCGATTCTCTGCGCCCTCCCATAAAAGGGTAGGGACCCTTTATCCCGAAGTTACAGGGTCAGTTTGCCTAGTTCCTTAACCGTGAATCACTCAAGCGCCTTAGAATATTCATCCCGACTACGTGTGTCCGTTTGCGTTACGGGTACCTGCAGGATTAAGTTTAGCGGATTTTTCTCGGCAGCATGCTTACGCGCACTATTGCCTTGTCCCGAAGGACGCGGCATACTATCAGGTTCGGATCTCATGGTGGATTTGCCTGCCATGATCGACTCCTACACCCTTCAACCATCTATTCCGTCAGATGGCGGCACTGTCACTACTGCGTCTCCACGTCACTCCTGAAGGTAGTAACGGAATATTAACCGTTTCTGCCATCGGCATCGCCGTTCGGCTGAGCCTTAGGACCCGACTGACCCTGATCCGATTAGCGTTGATCAGGAAACCTTAGTCTTTCGGCGAGGGGGGTTTCCCGCCCCCTTTATCGTTACTTATACCTACATTTGCTTTTCCAGACGCTCCAGAATACCTCACGGTACGCCTTCGACGCTGACTGGAATGCTCCCCTACCGATCATATTAATGATCCCACTGCTTCGGTAGACAACTTGATACCCGATTATTATCCACGCCCGACTCCTCGACTAGTGAGCTGTTACGCACTCTTTAAATGAATGGCTGCTTCCAAGCCAACATCCTAGCTGTCTTAGCAGTCAGACTTCGTTAGTTTAACTTAGCTGTCATTTCGGGACCTTAGCAGGTGGTCCGGATTCTTCTCCTCTCGGGCACGGACCTTAGCACCCATGCCCTCACTCCTGCGGTAGAACTGATGCGCATTCGGAGTTTGTCAAGACTTGATAGGCGGTGAAGCCCTCGCATCTTATCAGTCGCTCTACCTCACATCAGTAACCCGCAAGGCTGCACCTAAATGCATTTCGGGGAGTACGAGCTATCTCCAAGTTTGATTAGCCTTTCACCCCTACCCTCAGCTCATCCAGAAGCTTTTCAACGCTTATTGGTGCGGTCCTCCAGCTGGTGTTACCCAGCCTTCAACCTGGCCAAGGGTAGATCACTTGGTTTCGCGTCTGCCACTGCCGACTATACGCCCTGTTCAGACTCGCTTTCGCTTCGGATACGTGTGTCGTCACACTTAACCTTGCCGGCAAAGGCAACTCGTAGGTTCATTATGCAAAAGGCACGCCGTCACTCATTAACGAGCTCCGACCGCTTGTAGGCGCACGGTTTCAGGAACTATTTCACTCTTCTGTTCGAAGTGCTTTTCACCTTTCCCTCACGGTACTGGTTCGCTATCGGTCTCTCGGGAGTATTTAGCCTTACCGGATGGTCCCGGCAGATTCACGCAGAATTCCTCGTGCTCCGCGCTACTCAGGATACTACTATGCTTCGACAACATTCGAATACGCAACTGTCATGCTCTATGGTCTTTCTTTCCAGAAAGTTCTTCTCTGATGTCTTCATGCAACGGCGTAGTCCTACAACCCCACCCATGCCGTAACATGGATGGTTTGGGCTGTTCCCCGTTCGCTCGCCACTACTGGGGGAATCATTGTTTATTTTCTTTTCCTGCAGGTACTAAGATGTTTCAGTTCCCTGCGTTAGCCTCCAACAACGTTGGATAATACCTCTTCAAGATATTGGGTTGTCCCATTCGGAAATCTCTGGATCAAAGGTCATTTGCACCTCCCCAAAGCTTATCGCAGCTTATCACGTCCTTCATCGCCTCCGAGAGCCAAGGCATCCGCCATGCGCCCTTCTTTACTTTCCTTATCCATTCGCCCACACTTGCGTGCCGGCGGGATGATATATACTTTCAGCTCTTTACTACTAAAATTACTGTTTGCTTGTACAATATGTCATAGATCGTTCATCTTCGTTTCTTACGTTTCCGATGGAGTGGAGAATAACGGATTTCGAACCGTTGACCCTCTGCGTGCAAGGCAGATGCTCTAGCCAGCTGAGCTAATCCCCCGAACTTGATTCCGTTCGTAGTCCCAGGCAGAGTTGAACTGCCGACCTCTACATTATCAGTGTAGCGCTCTAACCAACTGAGCTATAGGACTAAGTTCAACCTAGTCTGTTTGATTAGACCCGGCTTCTTACTTTCTCTCTTCCGTATCATTACGGAATCATATCTTGAAATAAACAACACCAGCAGTACAAGAACAAAAACCTTATCGATCTTTCGTCCTCTCCAGAAAGGAGGTGTTCCAGCCGCACCTTCCGGTACGGCTACCTTGTTACGACTTAGCCCCAGTCACCAGTTTTACCCTAGGGCGCTCCTCGCGGTTACGCACTTCAGGTACCCCCCGGCTCCCATGGCTTGACGGGCGGTGTGTACAAGGCCCGGGAACGTATTCACCGCGCCGTGGCTGATGCGCGATTACTAGCGAATCCAGCTTCGTGGAGTCGGGTTGCAGACTCCAGTCCGAACTGAGAGAGGTTTTTGGGATTGGCATCCACTCGCGTGGTAGCGGCCCTCTGTACCCCCCCCATTGTAAACGTGTGTAGCCCCGGACGTAAGGGCCGTGCTGATTTGACGTCATCCCCACCTTCCTCACATCTTACGATGGCAGTCTTGTCAGAGTCCTCAGCGGAACCTGTTAGTAACTGACAACAAGGGTTGCGCTCGTTATGGCACTTAAGCCGACACCTCACGGCACGAGCTGACGACAACCATGCAGCACCTTCACAGATGCCTTGCGGCTTACGGCTTTCACCGTAATTCATCTGCAATTTAAGCCCGGGTAAGGTTCCTCGCGTATCATCGAATTAAACCACATGTTCCTCCGCTTGTGCGGGCCCCCCGTCAATTCCTTTGAGTTTCACCGTTGCCGGCGTACTCCCCAGGTGGAATACTTAACGCTTTCGCTTGGCCGCTTGCAGTATATCGCAAACAGCGAGTATTCATCGTTTACCGTGTGGACTACCAGGGTATCTAATCCTGTTTGATACCCACACTTTCGAGCCTCAATGTCAGTTGCAGCTTAGCAGGCTGCCTTCGCAATCGGAGTTCTTCGTGATATCTAAGCATTTCACCGCTACACCACGAATTCCGCCTGCCTCAACTGCACTCAAGATATCCAGTATCAACTGCAATTTTACGGTTGAGCCGCAAACTTTCACAACTGACTTAAACATCCATCTACGCTCCCTTTAAACCCAATAAATCCGGATAACGCTCGGATCCTCCGTATTACCGCGGCTGCTGGCACGGAGTTAGCCGATCCTTATTCATAAAGTACATGCAAACGGGTATCCATACCCGACTTTATTCCTTTATAAAAGAAGTTTACAACCCATAGGGCAGTCATCCTTCACGCTACTTGGCTGGTTCAGGCTCTCGCCCATTGACCAATATTCCTCACTGCTGCCTCCCGTAGGAGTTTGGACCGTGTCTCAGTTCCAATGTGGGGGACCTTCCTCTCAGAACCCCTATCCATCGAAGACTAGGTGGGCCGTTACCCCGCCTACTATCTAATGGAACAGCATCCCCATCGTCTACCGGAATACCTTTAATCATGTGAACATGCGGACTCATGATGCCATCTTGTATTAATCTTCCTTTCAGAAGGCTGTCCAAGAGTAGACGGCAGGTTGGATACGTGTTACTCACCCGTGCGCCGGTCGCCATCGGCCTTAGCAAGCTAAGACCATGCTGCCCCTCGACTTGCATGTGTTAAGCCTGTAGCTAGCGTTCATCCTGAGCCAGGATCAAACTCTTCATTGTAATAATATCTTTTTCCAACTGTTCAGTTGATAATCTGCTCAAGGATTCCAAATCTATCAATATCAATATTGACGGTTCTTGTTTTTTCCGTACACCATATATATTACATATAGTGCACCGGCTTGTACTACTTGTTTGTTTATCTTAAATCTTTCAAAGAACTCTCATTTACGTTTTGCCATCGTTTCCGAAAGCGGATGCAAAGGTAAGAGATTTTATCGTAACCACCAAATGTTTTCGAAAGTTTTTTTGAAAAAGTTTTTTTTCGAAACTTCCATAAAAGGCGGGACGTCCATCCTCCCCAGGTCTTATCCGTTCTCGCTCCCTTAGCCCCGCTAAGGTAAGATACTGGGTGCAGACACTGTCAAGGAAAACTCTCCTACGTTTGTTTCACCAAGTCAGTCACACACTGTCTGAAGTGCCGCATCTCTCTCGATTGCGGATGCAAAGGTAGACCTTTTAACGATTACCAGCAAACATACGAAGGAAAAATTATCCGGATTTCCTGAAACTTTTTTGTAATACTCTGAATGACAGATGTGTTACAAAGCATGTTTTTATAACGGAGGACACGGGAGGAAAAAGACAGACACATTATAATATTCGCACGCGCGTATAAGGACGGAAAAAGGAAGGGACCCATACGAAAACAGCAGACGAAAAACAAGAAAGAGAAAAAACGGAAGGCAAACTTGCAAACTTGCAAAACTTGCAGCATCTCCACACACACACGTGCGCGTACATTATAATATGAAAAAATAATAAAGCATAAAAAAGAGAGCGGAAGACAGACGGACGATACCGGAGAGAACTACAACGGAGGAAAGGATAACAGAATGCAAAAGGCGGAAAGGGAGATACGTGACAAGACTTCCGGTGGAAAAGAGCAGGAAAGCCTGACAAGGAGAAAATAAGAAAGCGGAAGACAAGGACTAGAACAAAACAAACACTGACCGTAAAGGACCGACTTCCTGAATCTGCGGCAACCACACACTTTAACCTTAATACAATTCACATAATTCTGCGGAAGACACGTATCCTGCATGCGAAAAACCTCCTAGCTACTTTAAACAAGGTACGTTACTAACATACAGGCCTCTATGTTAGTAACGTACAAGGTCACACATTACTAACCTTACGGAACACACGTTACTAACCCTTCGGAACACACAAACTATACAAAAGCACATAGCATCCCGTCCAATACCCAGATACTCCGTCAGAAAAGCTGCCGGCTGCTGTTCACCTACCGCTCATCGGTTACCATAACCTCCAGAAAGATTTTCTTCATCCCCCCATTACAAAAAAACAGGATAGAACCAGACCATTCACTACCTAGAACTAGGAAAAAAGATGGAAGCCAACACACCACTCCACCTCTTCCTCCACTCTACCCTTCACACTCTCATCGGATTGTATGTCATTACTTTACCAGGATATAATAATCCATCGCCATTATAATGTACGCATACGCGCAATCGCGCGCGCTCGTGTGTGTGTGTGTGTGGAAAGACTGCAAGTTGTGCAAGTTTGCAAGTTTCCCCCTTGCATCATCTCATAAAAGGAGCTGAAAAAACAAAAGAAACAACAAGAGAATAATCACCAAGAATTAAAATATCAACAACTTTCAGGCTCCTCGCTCCAGCTCCAAACAGACCTTATAAAAAATGGAGAATCAGCAAAACGAATTACATAAAAAACAATCACACATAAAATTATTGTCTTTCACACTTTGCTTTCTTTATATTGTAGCGATAGGCTCGACAAGCCAAAACAAAGTATATCGCACATTGTATCCATAGGATAATATATTGCTGACTGATTTCAGACATACTAGCTCCCATAGAATTTATCTTAACAAAGGCCAAAGTTCCGGGAGCCGCAGGAACCATATAATGAATCCATTGCCAATACCAAGGCATTAACTCCAGCGGATAAGAAACTCCGGACAGGAAAATCAATCCTACAGAGAAGAAAGCTACCAACAACAATGGAGCATCACTATCACTGAAAAATAACGAACAGGCCAATCCAAAGAAACTGGTAGCAAGAATATAAGGTATCATAAGTGCCACAATTTTCCACGGATATGCTAAATGAGGCAATTGGAAAACTAAAGGAAGAAGCCCCAACAAAAAGACAGAGAATAAAGCATAAAAGACTAAATAAGTAAATGATTTTCCTATCACTACGGATGCCATACGTAAAAAAGAAAGATCCCTTCCTTCAGGGCCTGCAAACATCAGTATATCTCCAGTTTCACGCTCTTTCCCACTCAACATGCTGATAACAAATATCAACGTCTGAAAAATAACAACCATCAAAACGGCAGGTATCAAATAAGTACCATAACCATCGGTATAATTATACAGGGCAGTACCTACCACATCGACAGACCTTGTTTGAACCACAGATTGTATATCATCCTGAGGTAGAAAAACCACTTGCTCGGGTCGGACATCATCATTCACAGCAAGCATGGCTCCAGCAGACGCTTCCTGCATGGAAGCAAAATAAAGGAAAGCCGTAGTGGTGCTGTACATAATATATATCGCTTCTTCACCACGCCCCACACGAGCGTCAAAATCCGCGGGAATGTAAACAATACCCACCACTTCATCATATTTCATCAATTCCTTAGCAGCAGGCAAATCAGCATTGTTTGTCAATACCCGTGCCTGCGGAGTGGCATCCAGCAAACGGATGTAACTGCGGCTTAACGGAGTGCGACTCATATCCACTACTGCCACCGGAGCATCGCGTACCACATTGGGAGCATACATATAGTTATAAAGTAATCCATACACAAAGATGCCACCGCTGAGTACCAATAAAATGGAATAGCGGGTACACATCACACGAAACTCGTGCCAAGATACAGCTAATATATTATTCAATATCGTCATATTTCCGACTGATTAAAGAGCGTTTCAAATGAGGTAACAACAATAAAGGAGGAATAAGGAACAACAGCAGACAGGCTACATTGCCCCACATATACGCATAACCATAGTTGCCATAAAGCAGATTCTGTCCAATCTCGACAAAGTGACGGACGGGGAAAAGATAAGAGGCATAGTACACCGGTGCAAACATGTGAAGCACCGGAAAGGTAACCCCGCCAAGGGTAGCACCTAACGATCCTACCATGGAAACGATACTGATAATAATACTCAACGCAGGAAAAAGAGAGAACAGAAAAACCGCCAGCGCCTGCGTAGCAATGACCAATAGTGCCGAAGTAAGATTCAACGCCCAAAAACCACAATCCATCGGTATATGCATGGCACCAAAAAAGACATAGTTTGCCAGAATACTCATAACGATGAAGATAAAACTGTATGGAAGTAACTTGGCAGTGACCGCCACCCAGATATTCCCATCTGCCACTGCCAGCCAATTGGCTGAAGTATGGAATTTCCCTTCACTGCCAATGGAGTATGTAGTGACCAACAACAAGATAACTTGCAGAAAAACAAAGAAGAATGGCTGTGTAAGATAGACCGAATAATCCATATCAGGATTAAATAACGGATGATTCTGTGTGGTGACCGGTAACAGAAAAGATTCTATCTCTTCCTGATTTATACCCAATGCCACAGCATGAGTGACAATGGGAACTACCGAGATGCTTTTCAACAAACTTTGAAATGCTCCGTGAATCTCACTTCCCACACTCATCAATGCATAATGGTAATAATAAGTCAGAGCTGTTTCCTTACCATCCATCACCTTTGCTTCAAAACCAGACGGAATACTGAGGTATCCATAAATACTTTTCCGCTGCACATCTGCCCTGGCCTCCGCTTCATCGGCATAATGCCGAGTGATGCGGAAAGTGGGAACAGCCTCGGTCATACGAATTATCTCACGAGAAGTGGCTGTATTATCACCATCCACAACACCCACAGGCAGATTCTCCATCTGTCCGTTACCAAAAATTGTAGCCATAAAGAAGATAGAAAACAAAGGCAAGACGATACACGATGCAAAATAAATGCGCCGGGAAACCATACGGTCCAGTTCACGTTTCAATACCGCTATAAAAGGAGATTCTTTCATTCAAGTAGTTCATTTATATTTACCATTCACTGCAATCAGAATAACATAGCTATCCTTCTATCATTTCAATTCATCCAGATTTACCAAGACGGACATACCCGGTCTTAATCCCTCCATCGGCTCTACAGGCAGCGCATGAATTTCAAAAGTTTTCATATCGTATGTCCCCGTCTGCTTGGTAGAACGCCAAGTGGCAAAACTCCCCAACGGGCTGATGTAATTGATTTTAAATGCCTTGTTTTTTACATCAAGAGCCGGAATATCTCCCATAAAATTCTCGTTCATACGGAAATAAGGCATATAGTCCTCACGGACATTAAGCACTACATGACAATCATCCAATACTACCAGACTCATAATGGGAGTCCCCGCTCCTACCAGTTCTCCACGCTTGGGGTAGATGGTTGATATCTGTCCGTCTTCGGGAGCTGTGAGGCGGGCATCCATCAACAAGGCCTGAACCTCATTCACAGTGCCCCGAGCCGCATCCACCAAGGAGCGGGCACTCTCTTTATCCTCTTTCTGCGCTCCGTCCTTCACTAACAGGAATTGTTGATGCGCCGCCCGTTCGGCGGCAACAGCAGCTTTATACATGGCTTCCACTTCATCTTTCCGCTGGCTGGTGACCACGCTATCTTTGTAAAGCGCCTGAATACGGTCATACGTCACCGTGGCCAGTTGCAAGTCACTCTTTGACTTGTTCCACAATTCTTCTACCGAACGGACTATCTGCCGACGTGTACCGTCATCTATTTTCTTATTCTGAAATTTCGCAATATCTTCCAAGGCATTTACCTGCTGGAACTTCGCCCAAGCCTCAGGACTGTTAATCACAACCAAGGTGTCACCCATCTTTACATACTGTCCCTCCCGGACCAAAAAGGTATCAATTCTACCGGGAAGTTTTCCGGAAATCCGTATTTCAGTAGCTTCTATCTGCCCCTGCAATACAACCGGTTTATTGCTCATAGCTATAATCCCAATGGCAGACACCATAACAATGGCCACAAGAACAACGATAAAAGCGACTCCTAACTGTTTCTTCTCTTTTTCCATATTGTTTTCTTTTTTTATTATTTCCCGAATATAAAGTTCTCGGTTTGTCCGGTACGGCTATACTGCCAAAAACTTTCGGGCATTCCGCAAGTAGAGAGCAGAGATGCCAGTGCCACATCATATTTATAATAAGCCAGCAAAAAAGCAATCTGCACCTTGGATAACATCGTTTCCGCATCAATCACATCAGTAGAGGTAGCCATTCCTTCCTGAAAGGATTTTTTACGGATACGTACCAATTCACGACTCATCTCAATCGTGGTGTTGAGTGCGGCGACATCATCCTTTGCATTCTGAATTTCGCTATATAACTTGTCTACCAAAACACCCAATTCATTCTGAGCCTTTTCCCTTCCCAGTTGCAAAGTTTGTTTAGTAAGACGTGTCTGACGGATATTGGCTTCACGGTTCAGTCCGTCGAATATATTCCAAGTAAAACCCACTCCTACCAAAGTACGGGGCATCAGGTTTTTCGGAAGATTCTCTGCATAAAGTGTCTGCTTTCCAAACAATGCAATGGTAGGAATATATGCACTTTTACTGATTTTCAATTGATTATCTGCCATCGCCTCCTGTATTCGCAATTTACTTACTATATAGCTGCCGGTACTTACCAGATTCTTGAAATAAAGTTCATCGGGCAGATCATGGTTCATAAACAAAGGAGAACTGGGGTTGATGGATATGGCGTCTTCCACATTCAACAAGACTTTCAAGGCATTTTGCGCCACATTCAAATCTTTCCGGGCAGATTCCAACTCACGTCTGGCCTCGTCCATAGTGACCTGAGCAAAGAGGCGTTCGGCCTTATTTATCATACCGTTCTCCTCCAGCTTCATGGCATTACGGTAATGTTTCTGCAAGCCTAAAAAGGTTTGCTCGCGTACATCCACCACTCTTTGCGCCAGACGCAAAGCATAATAAGTTTCCACCAACTCCGATAGCAAAGTAGCTCCCGCCTCTTCCCTACCTGCTTTGGCCAAATCTACCATACGGTTGCCGATACGGCTTGCAAAAATTCGTTTTCCGCCTGTAAAAAGCGGCCACATCACATTAGCATCTATGGTCGTCAGGTTACGTTCTAATAAAGGAAAAGTAAGGGTATGCGCACCTATATTATCAAGAATAGAAGAAATAAATTTATCATCGGGCACAATGGAATGTACAAAGTCTTTTGCCGGATCGGTAAATTGCCTTAAAGGTTCCTTGACCTCAATATGGTTGGACAAATGGACGTATGCACCCGATGCATTCAAAGACGGATACCAAAAAGCATTCATTCTTTTGTCGCTCACTGCGTGCTATATCTACAGCCTTATCCGCCATTTGCAACGTGCGGCTGCCCTTGTTCATCAGGCTGGCAGATTGTTCCAATGTTAAAGATAATTCCCCGTTTTGAGCTGATAATGAAACCGGGAACAAAAGAACACATAAAAATATTTTATAATGCATACACTGTTTAGTTTCTGTTATGTTGTAATAAACAGAAAACCAAACAGATTGTTTGAACAGGATTATTTATTAAATAACTCGAAAGTGAATTTAAAACCAAAGGTATCAAATTGCCCGTTGATAGTGCTTACAAAAGCCCCCACATCAAATATATGTGTGCCGATGCCATAACCCAACTCGATATATGGATTAAGATGTGGCATGAACAGGATACCACCATACAAACGCTCCTGCTGGACTAATCCCAGCCAACGGTTTAAGGGTTTCAAGAGAATAAAAGGAGACTCATAGGTGAAATTCCCCCGCCAGTACTGACGTGAGGAGTTATACCAACGTCCGTCCAGCAATTGGAAAGTGCCACCAATATCATCATTCCATCCTTCGGGAAGATTACGACGGGCAAAGTTAGCAAAATCCACGAAATACATATCTTCCTGCTTGGTAAACATCCCCCCCCCAATGCGATAACCGATACTTCGGATTCCGCTCAGTTTCAAGTTTTGCTGTATATCAAACTCCCAACGTTCATGAGCACCCGTACTCTTGAATACACCTTTAATGCCCCGTTCATAATCCAGCATAAAAGTAGGCATACTGGAACCTACATTCATCTTCCGGCGACCGTTCATGTAATAATACATACCGGGAGTCCATTCAATACGTATACGAGGTGCAAAACTATTGTATTCTGATCTGATACCTCGCAATGCAGCCCAATCCTTATCGGGCAACGGCTTTTCAAGAATGACTTTCGAATTATTTATCAGATACCTCCAATGTACGGAAACACCTGCTTTAATAAACAAGCCGTTCACTATTTCTATATTATGGAACAGATTGAGATACACATCCTTGAAATAGTCCAATTCCAATTGGTCAAAATTAAAGGTACTATCGGGCAATTGCTTTAGCTGATCCAATACGACACTACTATATATGCGGTTACCGTTACCTACACTAACCTCAAAACTAGCCTGCTTTTCCGGCCAATATTGCCAATCGGCATCCGCTTTCACATAAAGTTCCTTATGTGTAAAATTATAACCTATCTGCGGACTGATTCTAAGTATACGTCCATCATGAAAAAGCCGACTGTATTTAAACTTCTGCTTATACGAAAAGCCCCTGCTGTGGCTATAATCCAACAGCACCGGATTAATAAGTGGAGAACAATGCACACTCCCCATACTGGACAAATTCACATTGTAACTACTGATAAGCATGTCACCCAACTCCCCCCAAAACTCCAAATGTTCATTCTTCTTTTTTTTCGGTACGCGTAAAAGCGTATCCTGACGTAAAGCATAACTTCTATACAAAGAATCCTCCAAAGCGGACAGCGGAATGGGACGCAGCTCATTGAACTTTTCCTTATCTGTTATCAGCTGTTCCGAATCACAAGTCAGCTTATAGGATTCCGTCAGGTCATGGCGATGCTTCTTTTGAGATTTACGCCGGGCGGCTCCTTCATAAAATTTAATTTCATTGTATTTCAACCAGGCTCCCATATCCATTTCCAGATGGTTACCTATAAACTTAAAAACAAGATTCAAATCAAACTGCACCGGCAGAAACTCCACATCGCCCTCCTCTCCCATCTTGACACGGACCTTGAAGCGGATCACATCATAAACGCCTTCAATATAAAGTTCACGAATAGTCCATATCTGATCACTAACCCACATATATCCACTGACCAACTGTGTACCACGGAATTTGGGAATAATAAGTATTTTATACCGCTGGCAATCGGGAGGACCGGCTATAGAATCCAATAAATAATGATAATATCTGCTAGATTTCTTATCCAAAGGAGAAAGAAGTTTATCGGACATCAATGAAGAAGAATAGATATTCATGTTCAAATAATCCATCACATCCGTTATCTGTCCCCTGTTACGTGGAAATGTAGTGGATACCGCTTTTATCTTACGGTCGTATATATCAGGGGCCGTATAATGCAGCTCACTAAGAGATTCCATAAGGTAATCATTGATGTGTTTTCGAAACGAAACATGGACGGTACATAGCGGATAAGGTGATTGCGCTTATGTACCTTTACTTTTCCTTTTATATATAAATCAGCCTTATACTCATCAATGATACGGGAATAGAACGGCGAAAACTGGAAAATACACTGAAGAATGGAATCGGACACCATCGGCTTGTCGGGCATATCAACCTTTTCCCTCTTAGCCTGAACAGCTAAAGGTAACAAAAGACAAAATATAATCAACCTGACAATCCGTATATAGTGCATCAATGTACTTTCTTTTCATTGTTTGAAGAGCAAATATAAACAAAAACCAACAGGCTGACGCATGATAATACTTAATTAACATCCTTAACAGAAATGAAAAATGATTAGCGATATAGCGAATTATTAATCAAAAAGCAGTATTTTTGCAGCCAACAACCAGTAAAAGAAAGACAACATGTCCAAAATGAGATTTTTTGCTCTACAGGAGTTAGCCAACAGACGCCCCGTTAAAGTTGACTACCCCTCTGAAAAGTTAGCTGATTATTACGGCAACCACGTATTCGACCGTAAAAAAATGCAGGAATATCTGCCTAGTGAGGCTTATAAAGCAGTAATAAACGCAATCGAGAAAGGTACCCCTATCAATCGTGAAATGGCCGACATGATAGCCAATGGCATGAAGAATTGGGCAAAGACCTTTAATGTTACCCACTACACTCATTGGTTCCAGCCTCTGACTGACGGAACTGCCGAAAAGCACGACGGCTTTATTGAATTCGGTGACGACGGTAATGTTATAGAACGCTTCTCGGGCAAACTGCTTATCCAACAAGAACCGGATGCATCCAGTTTTCCCAACGGCGGTATCCGGAACACATTTGAAGCACGTGGCTATACGGCATGGGATGTTTCTTCTCCGGCTTTCATTGTAGACAGCACACTTTGTATTCCTACTATCTTCATCTCTTATACAGGCGAAGCACTCGACTACAAAACTCCTTTGTTGAAGGCATTAGGTGCTGTAGACAAAGCGGCAACTGAGGTTTGCAGAATGTTCGATCCAAACGTAAAACGCGTATTCGCCAATCTGGGTTGGGAACAAGAATACTTTTTAGTGGATACCGCACTATATAATGCACGTCCGGATCTTTGCCTGACCGGACGCACCTTGATGGGACACTCGTCTGCCAAGGACCAGCAGCTAGACGACCACTACTTCGGTTCCATCCCTCCACGTGTAACCAGTTTTATGAAAGAATTGGAACTGGAATGTCACAAACTAGGGATTCCGGTAAAAACACGGCATAACGAAGTGGCTCCCAACCAATTTGAGCTAGCTCCTATTTTTGAAGATGTAAATCTGGCCAACGACCATAACCAGCTGGTAATGGACCTGATGAAACGTATCGCTTCCAAACACAATTTTACTGTACTGCTCCACGAAAAACCATTCAAAGGAGTAAACGGATCGGGCAAACACAACAACTGGTCACTTTGTACAGACACAGGTATCAATTTGTTCTCTCCTGCCAAGACTGCGGAAGGAAATATGCTTTTCCTGACTCATAGTCAACGTACTGATGATGGTCTATAAAAACCAAGATTTACTACGTGCCTCTATTGTCAGTGCCGGAAACAGCCATCGCCTGGGAGCAAATGAAGCCCCCCCCGCTATTCTGTCTATTTTCCTAGGACGTCATCTTTCCCATATGTTGGACGAAGTAGTGGCACGTCTGAATGACGCCGAACTGACCCCTGATGAAAAGAAAGCATTGCAATTGGGTATCGGGCGCATACCTGCCATATTGCAAGACAATACAGACCGTAACCGTACCTCTCCTTTTGCCTTCACCGGAAACCGTTTTGAATTCCGTGCTGCAGGCTCATCTGCCAACTGTGCCGCATCAATGATTGTGATCAATGCCGCTATGGCACACCAGTTGAATGAGTTCAAGACCCAGATAGATAAATTAGTAAACGGAGGGATGGAACAGGAAGAAGCTCTGTATAAGGTATTAAAAGAAACCATCATCGCTTCACAAAACATCCGTTTTGAAGGTGACGGCTACTCGGAAGAATGGAAAGCAGAAGCCGCGCGACGCGGATTGACCAATATCTGCCATGTACCCGAAGCCATCCTGAAGTTCAACGATGAGCAATCTCGTGCAGTACTGATAGGCGAAAAAATATTCAATGAAAATGAATTGTTCTGTCGTATAGAAGTGGAACTGGAAAAGTTTACTAAAAAGGTCCAGATTGAAAGTCGTGTACTAGGCGATCTAGCTATCAATCATATTGTTCCCACAGCTGTAATTTATCAGAACAGACTATTAGAAAATCTTCGTGGTCTGAAAGAGATATTCTCCACCGAAGAATACGAAGAGCTGACCGAAGACCGGAAGAATTTGGTACGTGAAATTCAAAACCGCATACTTGCTATTAAAAAAGCCGTGCACAACATGACAGAAGCCCGAAAAGTAGCAAATCATTTGGGAAGCCAAGTAGAGAAAGCCTTCAGTTACGAGGAACAAGTGCGTCCATATCTGGAAGAAATCCGCGACCATATTGACCATTTGGAACTAGAAATAGACGATGAGATTTGGCCATTACCTAAATATCGTGAATTACTGTTCACCAAATAAAATTTCACAAAAAAGAAAGGATAGGAGATAAGAACCTATCCTTTTGTTATTTTTTGAAGATAAATTAATAATATATCTTTCTTTTTTCTTCTGATTACTTCGTCCTTTTATTTTTTCTTCTTATATTTGTGCTCTATAACACGGTTTTATAGCACGTTTATGGTTAGAAAAGAATTATCAGAAACTGAGATTGCTGAAAGTATACCAGACTTATGGCAACCTTTAACACAGGAACAAAGAGAGTTCTTGGCTCAGAACTTTACGATACAGAAGTATAAAAGAATGAGACGATATACTGCGAAGGAGAAACTCCGATGCACCTTATGTGTCTTCTTAGTGGAAAAGTAAAAATCTACAAAGAAGGTGTGGGAGGACGTAGCCAGATTATCCGCGTATTAAAGACGAAAGAATATTTCGCATACCGAGCTTTTTTTGCCGAAGGGAACTTCGTGACAGCTGCTTCCGCTTTCGAGCCTTGCACTATCTGCCTTATTCCCATGCCGGCCATTATGAAACTGATAAAAGACAACTCTGAATTAGCTTTGTTCTTTATCCGCCAACTTTCTATAGATTTGGGAATTTCTGATGAAAGAACCGTAAATCTTACGCAAAAACATATTCGTGGACGATTGGCGGAATCTCTGTTATTTTTGAAAGATACTTATGGAGTAGAAGAAGATGAATCTACACTAAGCATTTACCTTTCACGAGAAGATTTGGCAAACTTATCAAATATGACTACTTCGAACGCAATCCGTACGCTTTCTAACTTTGCAACTGAAAAACTGATTACCATCGACGGTAGAAAAATTAAAATCATTGATGAAGAGAAACTAAAAATCAGCAAAATAGGATAAAATCTAATATCAATTCATACTTCACACACACAGGCGTCCGTTTTTCCATAACAGACGCCTGTTTTTTTCTCTACTTACAAAACCTTTTTCAGCACCAGCTGTTATTAAAGAAACTAAAACCAAGAAACTATGAGTAAAGGTAAATTATGGGGAATCATCCTCCTTATTTTATTTGTGCTGGGATTCGGTATCTGGCTTTATACCAGTTCTGACGTAAAAAAAGATGTAGACCAGGAAGGCATAGGTGTGTTAGACGACATGACTATACCCGCTGTGGACTAAATAATAATAAACACTAACTTAAACTTTACATTATGGCTAAAGAATCTGTGAATATCCTGAAGGATAAAATTGACATTGTGGACTTATTGGCTCAGCTGAATGCAGCTCTGTCCGAAGAATGGTTGGCTTTCTACCAATACTGGGTAGGTTCATTCGTAGTAGAAGGCGCTATGCGCGGTGATGTACAACGCGAGTTTCAAGAACATGCAGCCGAGGAATATAACCATGCAAAATTATTGGCCGACCGTATCATTGAATTGGAAGGCGTACCCGTACTTGACCCTAAACAATGGTTTGATTTAGCTCGCTGCAAATATGATGCGCCCGTAGATTTCGGTTCGGAAATCTTGTTGAAACAAAATGTAGAATCCGAACGTTGTGCCATCTACCGCTATCAGCAAATTGCTGAATTCACAAACGGAATTGACTTCACCACTTGTGATATTGCCAAACATATTATGGCAGAAGAAGAGACCATGAACAAGATTTGCAAGATTACTTAAATGATATAGCCCGCATGAAGGCTTATATTCTAAAAAATAATCCACATCTGCTTCTATTCTTTTTTCTGTTTTGACGGAGAAAGAAAGGTAAGGCCGGTTTCTACTGCAAAAACCGACCTTATTTTATACTATTCATGCAAGTTGCCCCATAGTCCAAATAAATTAACCCATCTTACCTGTGAATCCCCAACGAATAACATTTATAACACTTGGCGGATTCTTACCAGTTTGGTCAATAGCCCTTCCAGCAAATCCAGTTTCAACATATTCGCTCCGTCACTCTTAGCGACAGAAGGGTCTTCGTGGGTTTCCATAAACAAACCGTCCACTCCTACCGCTATGCCAGCCTTGGCTACCGTTTCAATAAGCTGCGGCATACCACCTGTCACACCGGCAGTCTGATTAGGTTGTTGCAAAGAATGTGTCACATCCAGAATTACAGGAAAACCTAAAGTCTGCATTTCCGGAATACCCCGATAATCTACAATCAAATCCTGATACCCGAAAGTCGTTCCCCGCTCGGTCAGCATAACCTGATCATTACCCGCCTCCACCACTTTGTCAGCAGCAAAACGCATGGCGCCAGGTGATAAAAATTGTCCTTTCTTGATGTTGACAATCTTTCCGGTATGAGCTGCCGCCAGCAGCAAATCAGTCTGGCGACAAAGGAAAGCAGGAATCTGCAACACATCCACATATTCAGCGGCCATAGCAGCTTCTCCAGCACTATGAATATCGGTTACCACAGGAATTCCAAAAGTTTCCCGTACTTTACGAAGTACTTTCAAGGCCTTTTCATCACCTATTCCTGTAAACGAATCCAAACGGGAACGGTTAGCCTTACGATAAGATCCTTTAAACACATAGGGAATACCCAGTTTATCTGTTATTTTCACAATACGATCTGCTATTCGGAGAGCCATTTCCTCTCCTTCGATCACACAAGGACCAGCCAGTAAAAAGAAATTATCTGTCTTTCTTAAATCTGAAATTGTCATTATCTTACGTCTATTCATTGAGATATCTACTCTGCCTCTATCCTTAAAGCAAGAAATGGATATCTATAGTTTTTAATTAGGGATAATCAAAGTTATAGCTTCCGGCTGGATCGTAATTTCCAAAGGAAAATGGCGGTCTAAAATACGCCCGTCCAAACTGACAGAAGCATTCTGCGCACGTAGTACTTTTACTTTCCGTGTACGATAAGGTTTCACCATTTTATGATTTAAAATACGTCCCTGCAACAGCATCCACATACCCGAGAAAAGTTGAATTAACTCCGGACGATAAATAACCGACACATCCAACCAGCCATTATAAGGAACTGCACTAGGTGTCAAACCGTATCCACGGGCACTTCCCACACATACCGTCATGATACGTCCACGAATATGTTCGCCATTGATACAAAGATGTGTACGGTACAATTTACGTTCAAACAGCAACAGGAACATGGAAGCGGCAAAAGACAACTCACGTATTCCCCAAAAACGGCGGGTACCATCTGAGATCTGTACAATACGCGCACCTAAACCTATATATATGGCATTCAGGAAATAGCGGGAGGTGTGCTTCTCTCCATCAAAATAATTACAACGCCCCACATCAATTTTCCTCAGACGACGATTGATAATCCAATCTACCGCTGCTTTATAATTATCTTCATCCAACCCCCAATATTTGGCAAAGTCATTACCAATACCATTAGGAATGATTCCAAAAGCGATATTTGTCTTATCCTCCACCATAGAAGTCATAATACCGTTAATAGCATCATTGATCGCTCCGTCTCCACCTACAATCACAATGGTTCGATAACCATTATTAGCCAAGGTACGGGCGAGTCGTTCCACCGACCCAAAACCTTCGGACTGTACGTAGTCAAAAACCACCTTACGGTTTTCCATATAGCTACGTATCTCATTCCAACGCTTCTGAGTCTTACGGCTTCCGGCTTTCGGATTATAAATAATCCCCCATCTGTTTGGTTCTACAGCCATAACATTTAGTTTTTAGTGTGTAACAAATTAATGATTTTTTCCACCTTATCTTCCATAGGCAGGCAAGCATCCAGCCAATGTATAGTGAACCCTCGCCGCTCCATGCCCCGGAACCAGGTCATCTGCCGTTTGGCAAATTGATGGATAGCTATTTCCAATTGATGAAACATTTCATTGAAAGAAAGTTTACCCAAGACATATAAAGTCAAATACTTATATTCCAATCCGTAATAAATCAAATCCTCGGAAGAAATACCACTATCCAACAAAGCCTTCACTTCGTTTACCATCCCTCATCCAAACGCTGCTTCAAACGGTGGGATATTTTTTCACGACGTAACTCACGAGCTATATCTACTCCAATGATCAAACTATGAATTTGCGGGAACTCACGGTATTCCGCTGATTGGTGCTTGTAATACTCTTCTATTTCAATGGCCCGGATAGCCCGCTTTACAGTATCTACGTCCGTAGAGTTATGAAGTTTCCTGTAAGTTGACAACAACCGGGTGAGTTCCGCTAATGATTTATCTGCTAACGAGTCCCTAAGTTTGGGATTCTCTGGAACAGGAAGCAGCCTATATCCCTTCAACACGGATTCAAGATACATCCCCGTACCTCCGCATAATATAGGAAGTTTGTCTTTCCATCTCACTTGATCATAAGCATTCAAAAAATCACGTTGAAATTCAAATACATTATATTTATATCCGGGGTCTACAATGTCTATCAGATGGTAAGGTATTTGCTGTCCATTCACGACATAGTCTTCCAAATCCTTTCCCGTACCTAAATCCATCCGGCGATATACCTGCCGGCTATCTCCACTGATAATTTCGGTATCCAACTTGTAAGCTAAAGCCGCTGCCAAAGGAGTCTTTCCTGAAGCGGTAGGTCCTAATATCGTTATCAAATCGTACTTTTCCATCCTAAGTTTTTGTAACAGTCGCACAAAGATAACGAAAATGTGCAACTTAGCACGCAAAACTACATAAAAAAAAGCCGTCCGAATTACTTCAGACGGCTTTCGCTATATGGTTTTTAACTGATTAGCAGTTTACAGAAGCCATGTGAGCAATCAAATCCAATACTTTGTTAGAGTAACCGATTTCGTTGTCATACCAAGAAACCACCTTAACAAAAGTATCAGTCAAAGCGATACCAGCTTTAGCATCGAAGATAGAAGTACGAGTATCACCCAAGAAGTCAGAAGAAACAACTGCATCTTCAGTGTAACCCAATACGCCAGCCAATTCGCCTTCAGAAGCTTCTTTCATAGCTGCACAGATTTCAGCGTATGTAGCCGGTTTAGCCAAGTTAACTGTCAAGTCAACTACAGAAACATCCAAAGTCGGAACACGCATTGACATACCAGTCAATTTACCGTTCAATTCAGGAATAACTTTACCTACAGCTTTAGCAGCACCAGTAGATGAAGGGATAATGTTACCAGAAGCAGCACGACCACCTCTCCAGTCTTTCATAGAAGGACCGTCAACTGTTTTCTGAGTAGCTGTTGTAGAGTGAACTGTAGTCATCAAACCGTCAGTGATACCCCATTTGTCATTCAATACCTTAGCGATAGGAGCCAAACAGTTAGTAGTACAAGAAGCGTTAGAAACGAACTGAGTACCTTTAACATAAGTCTTTTCGTTTACACCGCAAACGAACATCGGAGTATCATCTTTAGAAGGAGCTGACATAACTACATATTTAGCACCAGCTTCGATATGAGCCTGAGCTTTTTCTTTAGTCAAGAACAAACCAGTAGATTCAACTACGTATTCAGCACCGATTGCATCCCACTTCAAGTCAGCCGGATTTCTTTCAGCTGTTACGCGGATTGCATTGCCGTTCACGATCAATTTGCTATTTTCTACGTCAGCTTCGATAGTACCGTCAAATTGTCCGTGCATAGTGTCATACTTCAACATATATGCTAAGTAATCAACCGGGCAAAGGTCATTGATACCTACGATCTGAATATCGTTTCTTTTCTGAGCTGCACGGAATACAAAACGGCCGATACGACCAAATCCGTTAATACCTACTTTAATCATTTTGTTTAAATTTTAAAGGTTTTATAATATAGCTTTTAAACACTCTACGTTGGAATGTTGTTAAACGTTTAGTATTTATTTCCTAAACGCGGTGCAAATAAGAATTTGTTTTTATATTCGCACATAAATTCATATTAAAATATAAAAAAAAATGGGAAAAAGCAGCTTCTTGCAAGATTTTAAGGCGTTCGCAATGCGCGGAAACGTCATTGACATGGCAGTCGGTGTCATCATCGGTGGTGCCTTCGGTAAAATAGTATCTTCCATTGTAGCCGATGTTATCATGCCTCCCATCGGATTGCTGGTAGGTGGCGTGAACTTTACAGATTTGAAACTACAATTAAAGCCGGCCGAAGTAGTGGATGGAGTTGAAAAAGCTGCCGTAACGTTGAATTATGGCAACTTCCTACAAGCTACTTTCGACTTTATCATCATTGCTTTTTCTATATTCTTATTTATAAGATTACTTGCCAAGCTGAATCGCAAGAAAGAAGAAGTTCCTGCTCCCGCCGCCCCACCTGCCCCTAGCAAGGAAGAGGTATTACTTACAGAAATCCGTGACTTGTTGAAGGAACAGGCTGGCAAAAAATAAAATATTATCCACACAAAAAAACGGGCTGCCCTCAAATGCTTGTCGGACAGCCCGTGATTTATATACCAGCCGACATTTCCTAAACATTCCAATCTTTTTTTTGCATATTTTTCCACAAGGGAGCAGGAAGAACAAAGTTTTTCCAATTCAATTATAAAAAGCCTCAACAGCATGACGGATTTTTATTTTTTCTGAGTATCTTTGCGGCACGAAATCATTTACATATCTTAATATATATGCAAGAAAAGATCATTATTCTCGACTTCGGTTCACAAACCACACAGCTCATAGCCCGTCGCGTTCGCGAACTGAATACTTATTGCGAGATTGTGCCTTACAACAAATTTCCACACAATGATCCGTCCATAATCGGCGTTATCCTTTCGGGAAGCCCTTTCTCGGTGTATGATGAAAGCGCCTTTAAAGTCGATTTGAGTGACATTCGCGGAAAGTATCCTATTTTGGGTATCTGCTATGGTGCACAGTTCATGTCTTATACAAACGGTGGGAAAGTGGAGCCGGCCGGCACACGTGAATACGGACGTGCACACCTTTCCACTTTCGACCAAGAGAACCCACTATTGAAGAACGTCCGTGAACACTCACAAGTATGGATGAGCCACGGAGATACCATCACTGCCATTCCGGAGAATTTCAAAATTATCGCTTCAACAGATAAAGTAGCCATCGCTGCTTATCAAATAAAGGAAGAGAAAGTATGGGGAGTACAGTTCCACCCGGAAGTGTTCCACAGTGAAGACGGAACCCAGCTTCTGAAAAATTTTGTAGTCGACATTTGCGGGGGGAAACAGGACTGGAGCGCTGCCTCTTTCATTGAAACGACTGTAGCCGAACTGAAAGCGCAACTGGGAAATGACAAAGTAGTACTGGGGCTGAGTGGCGGAGTAGACTCATCTGTGGCAGCCGTATTATTAAATAAAGCGATAGGCAAGAATCTTACCTGCATTTTTGTAGATCACGGCATGCTGCGTAAGAACGAATTCAAAAATGTACTCCATGATTATGAATGTCTCGGACTGAATGTAATCGGAGTGGATGCCAGCCAAAAATTCTTCAGTGAACTGGCAGGTGTGGAAGAACCTGAGAAGAAGCGTAAGATTATCGGCAAAGGTTTTATTGACGTATTCGATGAAGAAGCTCATAAAATTAAAGATGTGAAATGGCTGGCACAAGGTACCATTTATCCTGACTGTATCGAGTCATTAAGTATCACCGGCACTGTAATCAAAAGTCATCACAACGTAGGTGGACTGCCCGAAAAAATGAATTTGAAACTATGCGAGCCTCTGCGTCTGCTATTCAAGGATGAAGTACGCCACGTAGGTCGTGAACTGGGTATGCCGGAACATCTGATTACACGCCATCCATTCCCCGGACCAGGACTTGCGGTACGTATTTTGGGTGATATCACTCCTGAGAAAGTACGTATTCTGCAAGACGCCGATGATATCTATATCCAAGGATTGAGAGACTGGAAAGTGAAAGACTCGGACGGAAACGAAACATCCCTTTACCACCAAGTATGGCAGGCAGGCGTAATCTTGCTACCCGTACAAAGTGTGGGAGTAATGGGGGACGAACGTACATACGAACGTGCCGTTGCCCTACGTGCCGTAACTAGTACGGATGCCATGACCGCCGACTGGGCTCATCTTCCCTATGAATTTATGGCTAAGGTTTCAAACGACATAATCAATAAAGTAAAAGGTGTAAACCGCGTATGCTATGATATCTCGTCCAAACCGCCTGCCACAATTGAGTGGGAATAATAGACAACCAACTAATAACTTAAAAACAACATAACGGAATGAAACAAGATATGATTGTTATCTTGGATTTGGGAAGCACCGAAAACACCGTGCTTGCCAGAGCCATTCGTGCTTTGGGTGTATATAGTGAAATTTACCCGCACGATATCACAGCCGCTGAGCTGACAGCATTGCCCAATGTAAAGGGTGTCATTATCAATGGCGGTCCCAACCATGTAATTGACGGAGTGGATATTGACGTGCTTCCCGAGATTTACAAAGCAGGGATCCCCGTAATGGCTGCCGGTCATGACAAAGCATGTTGCGAAGTGAAGCTTCCCCAACTGACGGATGATGTGGAAGCAATAAAGAATGCTGTACAATCGTTTGTTTTTGATACCTGCAAGGCAGAGGCTAACTGGAATATGACAAACTTTGTCAATGACCAGATTGAATTGATCCGCCGCCAGGTAGGCGACAAGAAAGTATTATTGGCACTTTCCGGAGGTGTAGACAGTTCTGTAGTAGCAGCTCTGTTGCTGAAAGCCATCGGCAATAATCTGGTCTGCGTACATGTGAACCATGGATTAATGCGCAAAGGTGAATCGGAAGCAGTAATTGAAGTTTTCAAAAATCAGTTGAACGCTAATTTGATTTACGTGGATGCTACAGACCGTTTCCTGAGTAAACTGGAAAATGTAACTGATCCGGAGCAGAAACGCAAGATTATCGGTGGTGAATTTATTCGTGTGTTCGAAGAGGAAGCCCGTAAGCTAAATGGAATCGACTTTTTGGGACAAGGTACAATTTATCCTGATATCGTAGAAAGTGGTACTAAAACAGCCAAAATGGTTAAATCCCATCACAATGTAGGTGGCTTACCCGAGGATTTACAGTTTGAATTAGTAGAACCTTTACGCCAGTTGTTCAAAGACGAAGTCCGTGCCTGCGGAGTGGAACTTGGTTTACCATACGACATGGTCTACCGTCAGCCGTTCCCTGGTCCTGGTTTGGGAGTGCGCTGTTTGGGGGCTATCACTCGTGACCGCTTGGAAGCTGTTCGCGAATCGGACGCCATCTTGCGTGAAGAATTCCAACTGGCAGGCTTGGACAAGAAAGTATGGCAATATTTCACCGTAGTACCCGATTTCAAATCAGTAGGCGTGCGTGACAATGCCCGTTCATTTGACTGGCCTGTTATTATCCGAGCTGTCAACACCGTAGATGCTATGACAGCTACTATCGAACCGATAGACTGGTCCATTCTGATGAAAATTACCGACCGTATTCTAAAAGAAGTAAAGAATGTGAACCGCGTATGCTATGACCTGTCGCCCAACCCAATGCGACCATTGAGTGGGAATAAAAAATATACTTCAAACCATGTAAGATCCCGAAACTAAAAGTTTCGGGATCTTTTTTATATTCAAGTTCTTCACTTTGCCCCCAATGACACTAGAACAAGAACCATAAAATTTTTCGTTTTTTTGATATTTCCGCTTCAATATTTACATCCAAGGAATCAAAGCTCTATAATCTCCTCATTACAAATGGTCAGTTTGCCGGCTCCGTTTTCTGTAACTACCCAAGAATTTTCAATGCCGACCGGTCCTACTCCCGGCAATACGATTTTAGGTTCAAGGGCAAACACCATTCCCTCTTCCAACTCCCTCCGGATACGCGGAGCCAACACTGGTGCCTCATTGATTTCCAACCCGATGCCGTGTCCTATAAAACGTGCCTGTTGGGACACCCCCATAAAACGATCGGCAAATCCGGCTTTCGTCACGATCTCAATGGCCGCATTATAAAGATCCTCGCACACCACACCAGGCGCCGTCATAGAGGCAACCTTATCCTGCACTTCAAGACAGACTTGATGAGCTGCATAAGCCTCATCATTTAATTTTCCAATGGAGAACACACGACTCATATCGCACATATATCCGTAAAAGTTTCCCCCTATATCCACCATTACACTATACCCCTCTTTCAACAAAGTTCCATTCATTCCTCCGGGCAAAGACGGATCCAATCCCTTACCACCTAAGGCAAAATCATAAGGCGAAGGAGTAGCTGCATTATCTCCGGCCAACACACTTCCCATAAATATCTCCATACTCTGACCAAATACTCTGAATATTCCCAGACAACCTTCCAGTCGCATCAGGCGTTCCACCTCAACAGATAGTTCACGATCAGTCATCCCCGGATGGTATACATCGGGAATCTTACTATATGCTCGAGCATGTAAAGCAGCCGACCGACGAAAAAGTTCAATCTCCAGCGGAGTCTTTACGCTACGCGCTTCACGAATAATAGCAGTTCCATCCACTACCTCCGATTCAGGAAAAAGAGATGCAAGACGCATATAGTCCGCATAAGGCAGTTCCCCGCCTTCCAACATTATCTTTGAAGCTACAGGTATACCATTTTCTTTTAACAAGTCCACTATCTGCTCAGGTTTACGAATAGGGAATACAAATTCTCCCACAATATTATTAGGACGTTTTACAAAGAGAAGTGCCGGTGAATGAAGCGGTAAATAAAGATAGCCGTTCACTATCTCACCATACGTATAAAGCAAATTTACATTACAAGCTATCAGGGCAGCATCAATGCCTTGTTGAGCCATCAAATAGCGTATTTTATCTCGACGAAATTTCAATTCGGGTTGTAACATAAGTAATATTATCTGATTATTTAAAATACTGAGTACAAAAATAACAGATTTCAGTCAGTATAAAGGATAGTAGTTCCAAAAAAGAGAAAGGATATATTAAAACTCACTAATTTTGGATGATTAGTTTGAAAACAGTGTTCAATTATATTAAATTTGCAAACGAATTGACAAACAAAGTATCTTTCATGTTCAACGGTATCAAAAAATATGTGGTAAGAATAGTATGCGTAATTATGTTATTACTCGTACAATTTGATGTATGCGCTCCACTGATTGATGCCAATCTGGCTATGGTAGAAACGATGGAACAACCCACCCTGCCTTCTGACAACAATGAAGAAAGCAGAGGAGAAGAAACTTATTATTTCCAGTCGGGACGTGCACAACTGCCAAACAGTCGTTTTTTACCCTGCACTATCGACATGCTGGTCAATCTTTTTGCTATTCCCCAAGTTCCGGTACAAAGTTACACACCTGTCAGTGAAAATCCGGGGAAAGTGGTACATCATCACATTATCTTTTGTGTGTACCGCATTTAATATGTCACATTAAAGCATATTCATACATATTGGCCTTGTATTCTGAAAGATTTGAATGCAAGCCGGATCTTTTATTTACTCAAACTCAATTATTAATCTTTTTAAATTGTATTCGTAATTTCATGAAGAGTAATTTTCAGAAAATTGCGGTCCTGTGTACATGCACAGGATTGCTATGCTCTTGTGGTCAATCGGACAACAAGCAGGAACATCACAAAGAATTCATTCCCATCACCATTCTTCACCCCACAACCATTGAGTTTCCACGCTCATATGTAGCTGATGTGCAAGCTATACAGTTTGTAGAAATTAAGCCCAAAGTGGAAGGATTTGTTCAACAAATATATGTAGACGAAGGACAGAAAGTCAAAAAAGGACAGCCCCTATTCCAACTCAGTTCCGACCAATATAGCGAAACGGTAAAAGAGGCGCAAGCCAATTACAAACAAGCACAGGCACAATATGAAATGGCAAATTATGAAGCCGAAAGAATAGGCCGGCTGGTTGACAAACAAATCTTATCAAAAATCCGACTCGACCAAGCCAATAAAGAAAAAGAAGTAGCCCAAATGAAAGTGGAACAGGCAAAAGCACAAATGCAACGTTCACAGATGGATTATTCTTACACCACTATCACTGCCCCTTTTGACGGCTACATAGACCGTATTCCTTATAAGACGGGAAGTCTGGTAAATCCGCAAAGCTTACTGACTACCGTAAGTGATATTTCCGAGATCTTTGCTTACTATAAAGTGAACGAAAGCGAGTATCTGGAATACAAGCGCCAACAACTTAGCGGACAAAAACAGCACGAAGAAAATAATGTGGAACTGATTTTGTCAGACGGTTCCATCTACTCCCACAAAGGCACATTAGAAACAGTAGAAGGTGACTTTGAACGAGGAACCGGCTCCATTGCCTTCCGTGTCCGTTTTCCGAACCCGGACGGACTGCTGAAACATGGAGTGACTGGAAAAGTACGTATGATGACCCAAATGGACAACATCTGCCTAGTTCCCCAGAAATCAACATTCGAAATTCAAGATTTCACCTATGTATATACCGTTGATAGTGCCAGTGTAGTAAAAGTACGCAGCTTCCAACCGCTGGAACGCTATAATAATTACTATGTGACACAAGACTTCTCTCCTAACACTGCCATCGTATACGAGGGAGTGCAAATGATGAAGGATGGCATTACCATCAAGACTGATACCATTGATATGGAAGCAATCAGAAAAGAAGTTGAATTAAAACAACCTATCGTAAAATAAAACGGACAGTTTATGTTTAAGCTATTTATAAAAAGACCGATACTTTCAGGAGTAATCTCCGTCATTATCGTCTGCTTGGGCGTACTGTCTATTTTGACACTGCCCATCACTCAGTTTCCCGATATCGTACCCCCATCTGTAACGGTAACCGCCCGATACACCGGGGCTAGTGCCGATGTGATGTCTAAAAACAGTCGCCACCCCGTTAGAGCGTGCCATCAACGGAGTACCCGGCATGACCTACATGACCACTGTTTGTACCAACGACGGTATGTCCCTTACTACTATCTATTTTAAAGTGGGAACCGATCCGGACGTAGCTGCCGTAAATGTACAGAACCGTGTGACTACCGTACTAGACGAATTGCCTGAAGAAGTAATCCGTGCCGGAGTTATTACAGAAAAAGAAGTAAACAGTATGTTGATGTACTTGAACATCATGAGTACGGACAGTGCACATACCGAAAAGTTTGTTTATAACTTTGCCGATATCAATATTTTGCGCGAATTAAAACGTATTGACGGTGTAGGCTTGGTAGAAATCATGGGTAGCCGTGATTATGCCATGCGTGTATGGCTGAATCCTAATCGGCTGGCCGCCTACAACATGGTACCTCAAGATGTAACTGAAGCCATCCGTAATCAAAACATAGAAGCAGCACCCGGCAAGACAGGTATCAGTTCAGACAAATTACCCCAACAACTGCAATATGTATTACAATATACCGGAAAGTTCAGCACAGCAGAAGAATATGGAGAGATTGTATTGAAAGCTCTTCCCGATGGTTCACTGCTACGTCTGAAAGACGTTGCCACTATTGAATTCGATTCTGAAGATTATAACATGACCTCTATGACCGACGGAAGGCCATCGGCATCTATTATGATCAAACAACGCCCTGGCTCCAATGCAAGGGAAGTCATCCAAAATATTAAAACCAAAATGGCAGAAATCAAAGAAAGCAGTTTTGCGCCTGGCATGGATTACAATATCTCCTATGACGTATCACGCTTTCTTGACGCCTCCATACAGTCAGTGCTGAAGACACTGCTCGAAGCATTCATACTGGTATTTATTGTGGTGTATATATTTTTACAAGATTTCCGTTCCACCTTAATTCCGGCTATCGCCGTACCAGTTTCATTGGTCGGTACATTCTTTTTTATGGAAATGCTGGGCTTCTCCATAAATATGTTGACCTTATTCGCCCTTGTGCTCGCAATAGGTATTGTAGTAGACAACGCAATAGTCGTCGTAGAGGCTGTCCATGTAAAGATGCATCATGAGAAACTCTCTCCTTATAAAGCATCTGTAGCAGCTATTAATGAAATCGGTGGAGCCATTATTGCCATCACGCTAGTCATGTCGGCAGTCTTTGTTCCGGTGGGCTTCATGCAGGGAACTGTAGGTATTTTCTATCGGCAATTCTCATTGACACTGGCGGTAGCCATTGTTATCTCAGGAATAAACGCATTGACCCTCTCGCCTGCCCTATGTGCTTTGTTACTGAAACCCGCTGATGGAAAAAAGAAAAGGAAAAAAGCAGGATGGCTACGTCGTTTTTTATTTTTTTCAACCGCCGGTACGACCGCTTTGAAAAAGAAATACAATATCGGATTACACAAGTATTTGAGCCGGAAAATAATCACTTATGCCACACTGATTATTTTCTTCCTTGCCACTTTCGGCATGAGCCAGGTACTTCCTTCAGGCTTTATTCCCAATGAAGACCAAGGTATGATTTATGTCAATGTAGATGCGCCTCCGGGAGCAACATTGGAACGCAGCGAAAAAGCCTTGAACGCTGTACAAGCTGCATTGCTTCCTTTCAAAGAAATTGAAAGCATCTCCACATTAGCAGGTTATAGTTTGATGACTGAAACGGAAGGTGCCAATTTCGGTATGGGTATGATTAATCTCACCCCGTGGAGTGAACGCGATCAAACAGCAGCCGAACTTATAGAGATATACAAAGACCGCACCTCGCATATCAAAGATGCGGATATTCAGTTCTTCCTGCCTCCTACAGTTCCGGGATTCGGTAATGCCAGCGGCTTCGAACTTCGTTTACAAGATAAAACAGCAGGCAGCTTTGCAGAATTTGCCGATGTTGCCAATACATTAGTAGAAAAACTGAATGAAGATCCGCGCATTGTGGGAGCAACCTCAGGATTCAATCCTAATTTTCCACAATATCTGCTGAAAGTGGATATTGCTAAAGCAGCTAAATTAGGAGTAAATCTAAATGAATCCATGGAAACACTCCAATCCTATATCGGCAGTTTCTACTCATCCAACTTTATTCGTTTCGGACAAATGTATAAGGTGATGTTACAGGCTTCTCCAGAGTATCGTATGAATCCTGAAGATCTGTATAAGTTCTATGCCAAGAACAAGGACGGGAATATGGTACCCTACTCTAACTTTATGACGATGGACCGTATATTCGGTCCTAACCAGATTACACGCTACAATATGTTCACCTCGGCCTTGATTACAGGTGAACCTGCCGAAGGAGTCAGTTCAGGAGAGGTTATCGAAGCAGTGGAACAAATTGCCAAAGAGACATTACCTCGCGGTTATGATATAGAATGGTCAGGAGTTACTCGTGAAGAGAAAGATTCGGGTGGACAAACCGTTCTTATTTTCGGTATCTGCCTGCTGTTTGTTTATTTGTTGCTGGCAGCACAATACGAGAGTCTGTTACTGCCTTTTCCCGTCATACTTTCATTGCCGGCAGGTATCTTCGGTTCTTATTTTTTCCTGCAACTGGCAGGCTTGGAAAATAATATTTATGCCCAGGTAGCCTTGGTAATGTTGATTGGTCTGCTAGGCAAAAATGCCATTCTTATTGTGGAAATGGCCAACCAGTACCGCAAACAGGGAATGAGCATCTTTGATGCTGCCGTTAGAGGTTCCGTAAGCCGTCTGCGCCCCATCCTGATGACATCCTTTGCATTTATATGCGGACTAATCCCGTTGGTAATGGCAAGCGGAGCCGGTGCTTTGGGCAACCGTTCCATCGGAACAGCTGCCGCCGGAGGTATGTTTATCGGTACATTCGTAGGAATCTTCCTTGTACCTGGACTTTACCTTGTTTTCGAGAGTTGGTCTGCACATCTTAACCGTAATAAAGTCAGCTATGATGAAGAAGATGAAAAATAACAATATAAACAAAACAGGTTTAATAATAGGAGCTTTCTGTCTGATTATGGTAAGTTGCAAAGCCCTTTCCCTTACTCCGACAGAAAAGATAGAGTTACCCAAGTTCTATATGGATAGGGAAACGGACAGCACTACTATCTCTTCCATGTCATGGAAAACATTTTTTCCAGATACGTTATTGCAAAGTTATATAGCCGAAGCGTTAAATAACAATCATTCATTCCTTCAAACTATAGAACGGATATCCATTGCCCGTTCACAAGTTCGAGTAGGAAAAGGAGCGCTGCTGCCCGATCTTTCATTAGGCATTGATGGTGGAGTACAACGTTTTGGCGAGTACACTATGGACGGAGTTGGTAACAGCACCACCAACACTCCCGATTTAGAAAAAGACAAACATATTCCAGATCCCTACCGGAATTTCAACCTAGGACTCAATTTTCAATGGGAAGCTGACATATGGGGTAAGCTAACCGATAAAAAACGATCGGCCGTATCCCGCTGGATGCAGTCTGTAGAAGCTATGCGTCTGGCACGCACCTTATTGATATCAGAAGTAGGTACACACTATTTTGAATTAATAGGACTGGATAAACAGCGATATGTGCTACGCGAAGCCATCCTAACAGCCAGCTTATAATTTAACCGATGAACTGATGAAAGAAGGTGAAGTAACCCGACTTTCTGTAGACCAATTCCGGTCACGACGCCTTAAATTGGAAGAAATGCTGCTTGCAAACGAACAGCAAATAAGTGAAAAGGAACGTGCCATCGCCACCTTATTAGGACGACTGCCTTTCAAGGTGAAACGAGTGTCATTTGAAACTGCATGTAGTTATGAGTTTCCCACAGATGCAGGAATCCCGTCACAACTTTTGCAATATCGCCCGGATATAAAGGCTGCCGAACTGGAGTTATTAGCTAGTAAATCCGACGTATCTGCAGCGCGAAAAGCTTTCTTCCCATCCATCGTGATTGGAGGAAACGGAGGTTTTAACGCATTTGATCTGGATAAATGGTTTACTGCTCCTGCATCCCTGGTTTACAATCTCGGTGCAGGTATAACAGCACCTATATTCAAACAAAATACTATACGTGCATTATGGAATGATGCGAAAAGCCAGCAACGCATCGCTTTGTTAGGATATCACGATACGGTATTAAAAGCCTATGAAGAAGTATTAAACCTCATTACTGCATCATCGCAAATGCACCAGCGCAAAAAGTTGAAAGAAGAAGAAAGCCGTATCCATCATCGATCTATTTATAATGCAAATGAAATGTTTAAAGTAGGATTCGCAGGCTATCTGGATGTACTGTCGGCCGATGAACGTTTCCTGGATTGTGAATTGGAACGTATCGCTCTGAATGTGGAATCTTGTAAACTGCATATCATGCTTTACCGTGCCTTAGGAGGTGGAAGCAATTAGTTAATATACTTATATTTTTTGATTTGTTTGGTTAGGAACCGCCCCCGGCAAGCGTGTCGTCAGGACGGTTCTTTTTTACTCTTATAATTCAAGAAATATCAGACCTCTTGAGCAAAGAAACAATCCACAACAATAATATAGCTCCCACAATAGAGGTAACAAGACTGCCAATAATACCAGTTGCTGCAATACCAAACAAACTGAATACCCAGCCGCCCAGGACACCACCAACAATACCAACCAATAAATTAATAAAGAGTCCGAAACCTCCCCCTCTCATCAACTTACCGGCAACAAAACCAGCAATAATTCCGATAATAATGTACCAAATAAAATACATACGCTTTATTCTTTAGAGTTTATAGTTAATCATCTTACTGATAAAAACAGCTATTCTGTATAAAAAGTTGCCTGAATAAATCTTTTTTTACTTCATTGATAAAATTATTCAGGATGCATTTTCCCTTTTTCCGGTCTTCTTTTTCCGGCTTCAGCATTTTCTTCCCCATCTGTTCTCCCTTCAATCTTTATTTTTGTCTCAAACTTAAAAGACAAAATATGAAGATAAACGTACATTCCATGCTATTATTAAGCCTTGCCGCACTACTTTCTTCCTGTGCTGCCGAAGGCAATGATAAAAACAAGACCTTATTGTAAAAACAACACAAGCTGTTCCAGTTTCACATCAGGGTGACAAAGAATTCTCTTTTATTGCCCGACCTTTTCGCACTTCCGAGTTATCTTTCCGAGTAGGCGGTCCCATCGACCGTTTCGATGTATACGCAGGTAACCGATACCAACAAGGCAGCATCATAGCCGAAATAGATCCGCGCGATTTCCGCATCCGTAAAGAACGTGCCGAAGCAATCTACCATCAGGCAAAAGCGGAATTCGAACGTATACAAAAGTTATACGACAAAGGAAATGTTTCTGCAAGTACTTATGAAAAAGCAAAAGCAGACTATATCACTGCAAAAACAACTTTCAATACAGCTTCCTATGAACTGGAAGACACACGCCTTATCGCTCCATTCAATGGTTATGTGGGTGAAGTATATATAGAGAAATTTCAAGACGTGAAAGCAACCCAGCCCATCATTTCTTTTATTGATATAGACCAACTTAAACTGGAGATTTATGTCACTCAAGACATTGCCCGTGCAGCGCAAGCACTAGATACAATACAAGTACGATTTGACGCCCAACCCGATAAAGTATATAATGCTAAGATAATGGAAATTTCCAAAGGGACTACCCGCAATAACCTCTCTTATCTGCTGACCGCTCTACTTCCCAATAAAGAAGGGAAATTACTGGCAGGTATGTCTGGTAAAGCAAGCCTAAATGCCCCTTCCGTTTCAACTCTTTCCCAAGGAGCAGCCATCCCTCAAACAGCCCTTTGCCATCGCCCTACAGAAGGAGATTATTTATGGATAGTAAATTCCAAAACCCAACAAGTAACTAAGAGAAAAGTAAAGAAAGGGGATCTATTGCCAAACGGTTATGTATCTATCACCGAAGGCTTGTATCCTGATGAAACTGTAGCAAACAGTGGGCTCCGCTTCCTATCGGATGGAATGAAAATAAGTGTAGAAAACGAATAATATCACAGAAATAAACAATCATGAAACTTGTAAAATATTTTCTACAGAAGAAAGCAGTCACTATCTTGCTGTTGGTATTGATATTGGCCGGTGGGCTGTTCTCCTATATCAAAATGGGAAAACTGGAAGACGCCCCCTTTACCATCAAACAAGCACTCGTACTGACTCCGTATCCCGGAGCATCCCCCTCCGAGGTACAATCTCAAGTAACAGATGTTCTGGAAGAATCCATCCAATCTCTTGGTGAACTTTATTATCTGAAAACAGAAAACCGAACAGGACTTTCAAAAATAACCGTTTATGTAAAAAAGGAAATCCGAGCAGACGAAATGCAACAACTTTGGGACAAATTACGCCGTAAAGTAAATGATGTACAAAGCAAACTTCCCGCCGGAGCAGGTCCATCTGTTGTTAACGATGATTTTGGAGATGTATTGGGAGTTTTCTATGGACTGACTGGAAAGAGCCATACCTATCGGGAACTGGAAGACGAAGCCAAGATTATCAAAAACGAACTATTGAAAATAAAAGATGTTGCTAAAATAGAAATCTACGGAATACAGACACCTACCATTGACGTGTCTGTCAGCCCATCCGTCATGGCACAAAGCGGAATTACGACCTCGGATATAGCCCGCGCTTTCGAAGCACAAAACAAAGTGGTAGATGCCGGAGGTATTGATGCCGGACAAAATCGGCTGCGCATTGAATCCACTGGAAATTTTTATTCATTAGATGATATAAGAAACCTGACTATCGTATCACGCTCCGGTGAACATTTCCGCCTTGCCGACATTGCACAAATAGAAGAAAGTTATCAGACACCTGCCAGCAATCTGATGCGCATTGACGGTAATCCGGCCATAGGTATTGCCATCTCCACCGTCCCCACCGGAAATGTAGTGGATATGGCAGAAGCTGTGAAAAAACGCATTGACGAATTATCCCAATCCATGCCTGAAGGATATGAACTGACCTCTATCTACGATCAAGGATATGAATCAGCCGTTGCCAATCAAGGCTTTGTCTTGAATCTCATCATTTCCGTTTTAACTGTTATAGCCATTCTATTATTTTTCATCGGGTTCAAGAATGGCACGCTGATAGGTAGCGGACTGATTTTTTCCATCTTCGCCACTCTCATTGTCATGATGGCTTGCGGCATCGCACTCCAGCGAATGTCACTGGCCGCCATCATTATCGCCATGGGGATGTTGGTAGACAATGCCATTGTTGTGTCAGACTCCGCTTTAATCAATATGGAGCGTGGAATGCGGAAACGTGTAGCCATCATGCAGGCTTGCTCGACTACCGCCCTGCCCTTGTTGGCAGCAACCGTAATCGCTATTCTTACTTTCCTTCCTATCTATTATTCACCACATATCACAGGTGAACTGTTATCCTCATTAGTCGTGGTTATCGGAGTATCCCTGATGTTCAGCTGGGTGTTCGCACTGACACAGACACCTTTCTTTATACAGGAATTTGTCCGCCGCCCACGTCCCGAGGAACTGAAAGCTGCACTGTTTGACGGAAAATATTACAACCATTTCCGCAATGCTTTACATTGGGTGCTCCGCCACCGGTCGGTCACCATCGGCTCACTGGCCATTATGCTGATACTCTCTGCCTAGAGTTTCAAATTTATTCCTAAAGTATTCGTACCCGCACTGGAAAAACAATACTTTACCGTAGATATGTGGCTGCCCGAAGGAACAAACATTAACGAAACAGACCGCATGGCAAGCAGTCTGGCAGACTATATACGCGGACACGAAGAAACAGAAATGGTTTCTACCTACATAGGTCGCACGCCACCCCGCTATTATTTATCCAATGTATCTTTCGGTCCTCAATCCAATTATGCACAAATACTGGTAAAATGCAAGACCTCCAAAGATTCAAAGGAATTACATGCGCTATTGCAAGACTCCATTCGCCAGAAATATCCCGAACCCCTGATAAAAGTGAACAAATTCGAGCTTAGCCCTTTGACAGAAGCCGTCATCGAAGCCCGTTTTCTAGGACCGGATCCTGCTGTACTAGATTCACTGGCAGGGAAAGCAATAGAAATCATGCGCCGCAATCCCAAAGTAGCGGACGCCCGCAACGAATGGGGCAACATGAGTTTAATGATCCGCCCTGTTTACGATCCGGTAAAAGCCGGAGCACTGGGTATCACCAAAGCACAAATGATGCAATCCGTCAAGTCTATCAGTGATGGAATTCCTGTAGGAATTTATCGGGATAATGAAAAGAAAGTACCTGTATTACTAAAATCGGAAGGGGTTCATATTACAGACGAGCGATCTTTAGGGGATTTCTCTGTTTGGAACGGGGAGCATTCGGCACCTCTGTCACAAGTAACGGAAAAAATTGAAACCACTTGGGAATTTCCGCAAATACGTACTTATAACCGTCAGTTATCCATGGCAGCCATGTGTGGAGTAAAACCGGGACACACCATGGCGGAAGTACACGGAGAAATACGAAAAGAGATAGAAGAAATAGAATTGCCCGAAGGATATACCTTCTTCTGGGATGCCCAATACAAAGACCAAGGCGAAGCGATGCAGGCCATTGCCAAGTTCTTTCCTTTGGCTTTTCTGATGCTCATTGTAATTCTTGTAGCATTATTCAGTAACTTCAGACAACCGGTCATTATCCTGTGTATCCTTCCCCTTTCCCTTATCGGGGTTGCCATAGGTATGCTGCTCACCGGATTCGATTTCGGCTTCTTCCCCATCGCCGGATGGCTGGGATTATTAGGTATGATTATTAAAAATGTGATTGTGTTACTGGATGAAATAAATATACAGCGCCGAAATGGAATCGCACCTTATACCGCCATCATAGAAGCTACAGTGTCAAGAACAAGACCTGTACTTATGGCAGCGACCACTACTATTTTAGGAATGGTTCCGTTATTGTTCGATATAGCATTCGGCGGTATGGCAGCCACTATTATTTTCGGACTGACGTTTGCCACATTGCTAACGTTATTCGTAACCCCGGCATTATATGGCATGTTTTATAAAATTAAGAGTAATTCTAAATATGCATCCTATGAAAAGAATTAATATACTGTTTATCTTTATTTTTAGTGTTCCGTCCGCTACTTTCTCCCAACAAAGTGATTTATTGGAAAAGTACAGGTCGATGGCTGTGGAATACAACCACGACCTGAAGGCGGCGGATAAACACATCTCTGCAAGTATCGAACTGGAAAAAGCCGCCCGAAAAGATTTGCGTCCCAAACTTTCGGGTGACGCCAACTTTCAATATACCGGCAACCCTATCCAGCTCACTCTGGACTTGCCCAGTATGCAAAACCCACTGACGTTCGAAGGCAAGGACATGAAATATGGTGCCTCACTTACCCTATTACAGCCGGTCTATACAGGCGGGCGTCTGCTGGAAACCATCCGGATGGCAAAACATCAACATAGTCTGGCAGCACATCAGGCGGAATACTTTCGTTCCGCCCTGTGCTACCAAACCGATATGCAATACTGGAATACCGTAGCCCGTGCCGAACTTCTGCAAGTTGCTACCGACTATCGAAACTCTATCGCCTCACTCACCAAAACTATCCGTGAGCGAGTCGAAGCAGGACTAGTTGACCCGCAAGACTTGCTTATGGCAGAAGTAAAACTAAATGAAGCCGAATACCAATTGCTCCAAGCAAAAAGCAGTTTGGAAACAGGAAGAATGGCACTTAATTCACTGATTGGCACGGCACTTCATGAAATAACGGAAGTGGAAGATACCATTCCTTCCATCGTAATGAATGAGCAGTTATGGAAGCAAGACGGTTCTAACCGACCGGAACTAAAAATAGCATACGACCAAATAGGCATAGCCGAAAGCTCAAAGAAACTGACTGACTCAAAATATAAACCGCAACTGTATGTCGGCATAGAAGGAAGTTACTCTTCACCAGGATATAACTTTAAATCCGACCTTGATCCCAACTATGCCGTTTATGCTAAGTTATCTGTACCTATTTTTGAATGGGGGAAACGACGCAACGAAAAACGGGCAGCCTCTTTCCAGATCGGTGCCGCGACTGATAATCTGCACCAAGTAAGTGACCATGTAAATCTGGAAGTGCAGACAGCCCGTGTATCCTTGTCTCAAGCAATGGAACAAGTACAATTAACTAGAAACTCATTGGAAAAAGCCCGCAAAAACGAACAAATGGCATTGGAAAGATATACAGAAGGGAAAGTATCAATAGTGGAAATGATAGAGGCACAAAACTATCGGCAGATTTCACAAACCAACTATGTACAAGCCAAAGTTTCTGCACAAGGACACTATTCCGCATTGCTGAAAGCTAAACAAATATTAGATAAAACCAACCATCATGAAAAGCATATTCTTCCATTCACCAAGGAACGGAATTTATCCGTACCTATAGTGAATGGAAAATATTAATTTAACACCTCTCCAGTCTATGATTATTCTGTAAAATATTGTAGCTTTGTTCACATGAAATGGAATGTTACATTATATGGCTTTTATTCTCCGGACTAGGAGCATTTTCCTATCTTCTTCTAGCCAATTATTCCGATTTGTCACCCCATGTGGCAGATATGCTATTTTCCAAAGGTGCTTTTATCTTCTTCATCACAGCCTTCAATATTCTTGGCTACTCAACGTTGCGGCTCAGTTCCTGGCTAAACAGTCAATATGCATTGAATATCCGCAAACGTTGGAAAATTATTACCATTTATATAGCCGTAACTCTCCTGTTCTTTCTTTTGAATTATAGTTTATTGATTGTCGGAAAACTTCTGGTAGGTTCCTACAACATATTTATTTTCCCAACGGCGGCTGGCGCATCCTCTTTCTGGTATGGTTGGTGGAGTTAGTTATTGTAGGACTACTTTTATCTAACCGTTCTATTCAGAACACATTAAAACTGCAACAAGAAGCTGCCGAACTTCAAAAAGAAAATAACACAGCCCGTTACACCGCCCTGCAAAACCAACTCAATCCACACTTTCTGTTCAACAGTCTTAACACACTGATTGCAGAAATAGAATACAATCCCGCCAATGCAGTCCGCTTCACTAAGCATCTGTCCAGCGTTTACCGCTATGTCCTTCAAAGTCAAGATAAAGTCTTGGTACCTTTAAGCGAAGAATTGGAATTTATGAAATCCTACCTCTTTCTTCACGAAGTCCGATTAGGAAATTGCATCAGTTACAAATGTCATCTTCCCGAAGACTATCCTGAAGCCATGCTCCCGCCACTAACTTTGCAACTGCTGGTAGAAAATGTCATCAAGCATAATTCCATCACCTCAAACAAGCCTATGCAAATTAATATAGAAATTGAAAATTATTACCTGACAGTAAGTAACCCTATCCAACCTAAAAAGAGTAATGACACCTCTTCGGGAGTAGGATTGAATAATCTTTCCAACCGTTGCAAACTACTGCTCGGCGAAGGAATTATTGTCACTAAAGCAAACAATTTGTTTACCGTAAAAGTACCTTTAGCATATGAATAAACTAAACGCAATCATTATAGAAGATGAAGTGCCAGCAGCACGTTTGTTACATTCCATGATTACCCGTCTGCGCCCGCAATGGACACTGACCATTATACCGGGCAGTGTGGACGAAGCTGTGGCTTGGTTTAAAGATAATCCACAACCCGACCTGATCTTCCTCGATATCCAATTGGCAGATGGAAACGCATTCGATTTCCTTTCGGCCGTGCATCCTTCCTCTATAATTATTTTTACAACTGCCTACGACCAATATGCCATCCGCGCATTTACAGTAAATAGCATAGATTATATACTGAAACCCATCGACGAAACACGTCTGCTCGATGCCATCATCAAATACGAAACTTTACAAAACAAAGGAATCTCCCGCCCCCAAGAATATCTGGATACATTGCTGGATACCCTGCAACATAAAGAAAGACGTTACCGTACACGCTTCCTTATTTATGGAGCCGACCGTTTCTGGTCTCTTCAAGTAACGGACATAGCCTATTTCTATTCTGAAAATAAAATAACTTTGCCGTCACCCAAAAAGGACAAGAACACATAATCGACCTGTCTCTGAATAAATTAATGGAACAGTTGGACCCAGAACAGTTCTTTCGCGCCAACCGTCAGATTATTATCAGCATTGCTTCCATAGACCATGCCGAACCTTATTTTAATGGCAAGATAGTAGTCAGTGTCCTTCCTCCTTACAAAGCCCAAATCACCATCAGTGAAGAAAAACTTTCTTCATTCAAGCTTTGGCTTAATTATTAAGAAATGAAAAAGGAAGATTAAGCACTTACTAATCGGTAAACATGATAGCCTCAATACATATACCTTGTTTATTGATAACACACTCTATAGTCGCTGCCGGAAGCCGGAACTCCAAGATATGCGCATCGGGCAAATAGGGACATATATATCTTTGTGAATCAGGATGAAATGTTCTGATACACAATTCCGAAAATCCAATAAAGCCCCTTACTTTAAAATAATTAAAGCAAGATTGCGAAAACGGCAAAAAAGGAGGTCTATTTTCTTTCATTAGTCTTTGCAATAGATTTATGTTACTCATGTCAAAAACATGAACTTATCATAAACAAGCGTGTGTCCGAAAGGTTTATCAAAAGTTCCATTTCTTCCGCCGCAATATAAAAAAGCAGTCCGGCACAGATATTCATCCATATGCCGGACTGCTTTTACACCATATTATCCTTCTTACTTATTTCTAAGTTTTTTACACAAATCTGCTTTATCCGACAAACAAGGAGGATCGAAAAAATATTCATTCCACCAAGTAACGTTTCCGCCCGATAATATAAACAGTTATTCTACCGGCGGCACCTCCAGAATACTACCATAACGATGATATTCAAATGAAATACTTTGCTCCTTGATGTAATGAATCAATTCCACACGTCCGTCTTTCACCGGTTTAGCTGTAGCAATATACTTATCAATACGTGCAGCTTCCTCGTACATTTCCATCGGAATATCAGCCCCACAAGTGCGGATACGTTCATAATTCTTCATTGATTTCAGGAATCCGGCCAACGCTTCTTCTTTTAAAGGACATCCCAAAGAAGCCAATGCAGCGGTACGGTCATCACCAGGTTCAAAACTAATACTCAATGGAGTATGACAAATTCTGGCAGCCAAAGCAATCATCTTTGCATCTTCATTGTTATCTCCCGGGAAAAGACGCAAAACCATATTCTTTAAAGGCAGATAGCGGAATGCATTGCTCGCCATACAGATTATTGACATCACGAGCATGCGCAAATTCCTGCTCGTATGCCTTCACATAACTTTGTGTATAGTCGGTGGTACTGCCTGGCTTATCTGCAATATTTACAAAACAAGCACAATAGTTAGGACCACCCGCCTTCACACCTCCACCAAAAGCCGACAATTTCATTCCACCGAACGGCTGACGATTTACAATGGCCCCCGTTATACCACGATTGATGTAAAGGTTACCTGCCATAATTGAATCTTTCCACAATTTCTGTTCGCCTTCATCCAGACTCTGTAAGCCCGAAGTCAAACCATATTCCAAACTGTTTACCAAATCAATGCCTTGCTGCAAATTCTCAATGCAAACCACGCTCAGCATCGGACCGAACAATTCCGTTCTGAATGAATAGTTGCCGGGACGTACCCCCCACTTCACTGTAGGAGCCAATACATATTTATGCTTATCAAGAAAACGAGGTGGAACCAGCCAAGACTCCCCTTTTTCCAGTTCCAGAGCTTTCAATAATTTATCATTCTTATTGGTAATCATCGGACCTACCACATTCCCAGGATTCCATACACTACCCACCTTCATACTAGTTGCGGCATCTTTCAACTTATCTTGAAAGTTCTTGTCCTCATAGACCGAGCGTTCTACCAGCAATAAAGAACATGCGGAACATTTTTGACCGGCATTACCAAAAGCAGAAGCCACAATATTCATAATAGCATGGTCACGGTCACCGGAAGCTGTCAAGATAATGCATTCTTACCACCGGTTTCTGCCGACAATGGAGTAGCCGGATTACTGCGTGCAATATTTTGGGCAGTGTCTGTCCCTCCTGTCAGAATAATATGTTTGACAGCCGGAGCAGTAGTCAATACCTTTAATGCCTCACGGTCTGTAATGATAACCTGCAAAGCCTCTTTAGGCACACCTGCATCCCAAAATGCCTTGGCAAACAACCATGCCACAGGAGCGGCAACAGTAGCCGGTTTCAGAATCACAGTATTTCCTCCTGCCAGTCCTGCCACAATACCACCAATAGGTATGGCACACGGAAAGTTCCACGGAGAAATAACCAAAATAGTCCCTTTAGGAGCAATATCCACATCCGGCAATTCTGCAAACTGCTTCATGCTAGTGGTATAAAAACGAGCATAATCGATCCCCTCCGATACCTCCACATCGCCTTCCACCACTGTCTTCCCTGTCACAGCACACATACAACCTATCAAATCACCACGCATCTCACCCAGTCTGTTGGCAGCTTCATACATTATTTTATGCCGTTCCTGCAATGTGGTCTTTCTCCATCCGGCAGGATCTTTTTCGGCTATTTCCAAAATTTTCATCACCTGTCCGGCATCAGCTTGTGACATTTCACATACACAAACTTCATCATCCTGACAACGGTCCATATATTTATGACGCTTCTCACAAACCACCGTTTCAGCTCCTATCTTCAAAGGAATGATTTCAGGTGAATCCGCCGGTGACTTCTTCCACTTCGCAAAAATATTCCGAACCCACTCCTGGTTCTGAGCCAAATCAAAATCAGTATCAGGTTCATTCTTCATTACATCAGCTGGTGGAACGGGAGTATAACGATGCAAGCGGTTTTGTGTACGGGTAGGAATATGCGTAATAACATCTTTCATCTTATAAGCTTCCTCAAACTGGTTCTGCAAGAAATGCCAAGTATCCGTACCCGGCTTCAAATTGAACGAATGGGTCAGAAAGTTGTCCGGAGCCGTATTTTCATCCATACGACGGACCAAGTAAGATACTGCATTCAGGAAATGCTCATCTTTTACCACCGGTGCATATAAAATCACATGATTTCCCAATTGGGATTGGGCACGCCATACATGATCAGCCATACCTTCCAACATCTCAAAAGTCATGTACTCCGCGCTTCCCAGCTTCCGGCTCAACAGATAGGCGTATGCAATAGTGAACAAATTATGAGAAGCGACCCCCACATGCAAGGCTTTTGCATTCTCCGGTAACAAAGCCCTGTTCCAGAATATGCAAATAATTGGCATCGACTTCTGTTTTCGATGTCCTCACTGGATTAGGCCAGCCACGAAGAGAAGAGATAACCGTTTCCATTTCCAGATTACAACCTTTTACCAACCGCATTTTCAATGGCGCACCGCCATCAGCCATACGCGCTTTGGCAAAGTCCAACAATTCAGTCTGAAATTCATACGCATCGGGCAGATAAGCCTGTACAACAATACCTGCCGAATAGTTTTTAAATTCCGGTCTGCTCAACACTTCTTTAAACAAACGCAATGTAAAGTGAGCATCTTTATACTCCTCCATATCCAAATTGACAAACTTGGAACGTTTTACACCATTCTCATCTACGTAAGGAAAGTCAATCGCTTTCTGATATAGCGCACACATACGTTTCACCAGTTCCGGAAAACTTTCTTCATAATTCAGCGCATGGGTCTGTGCGTAGATACCCGATATTTTCACGGAGATATAATTGATATCGGGAGCCTCCAAAGCTTCTAAATAATGGAAATAACGATGGTCTGCTTCTCCGTTTCCTAATACGACCTCACCCAGCAAATTTACATTCTGACCAATCTTTTGCTTAAAACGGGCAGCCAGATGGGCTGTTAATTTAGGACGCGCCTCATCCAGAATCACTTTAGAAGTATCCATACGAAGGCGCTTCTTTATGATTGGTATGGCAATAAAATCAAAATGGTGGCCAAAAGCCTGGTACATTTTAAAAAGGAAAGCATCACGCTTATTCAAGAATTCGGGTACACCATAACGGTCTATCAGCTTCTTGATACGTTCTGCCAATTTCTTACGATCACGAATTTGAGAAGATTCGTCCAGCATCTTCACCAGGAACTTTTTGTCCTGTGGCCGTTGTACCATAACGGCATATTTATGCTGTTCTTTACGTTCCTCACTAGTGATGGTTTGTTCACACGTGTTATAAAGCTTCAGTACCCATTCTTGTACTTCAGCGATAGTCGGTCTGTTGTCCATAGTAAACTCATGTTAATGTGTAAGAATTAAGGATAAAAAAATCATAGGTAAACAACCAAAGACATGAGCATCGTAGGACTGAACATAACGGCACGATACCGGTGCAAGGTCTGGAGAGCCTGCTGCGAAAACCGGTCAAATATAAGTTCTCTGCCCATAACGTAAATTCCTTATAAAATGTTACTGTTCATGTGCAAAGTTACTACAAAAAAGTGAAATGCGGAAAGATATAGTGATAGAATTGAGTTACAAGGGTTTTAGTTGAAGTGGCTATAATTCGTGAAGCCAGTACAATCACAGCAAAAGCCAAATCCTGACGCCACAACGTTACTTGTTCGTAACCATGCCCGATAATGCGACAAACGGGTATGGATGGCGAAACAAGACACTAAGGAATAGTGAGTTACCTACAACTCACGCAAAAAATTTGGTTACAGAAAAAGATTGCGCCGTTCCTCCCCGTTTTGCGTACCGACATCGGACTCTTCACCAACTAATTTTGAAACCAAAAAATTAAGGACGATGAAGAGTACATTTTCAGTCATCTACTACCTCAAGCGTCAGGTAGTGAAAAAGGACGGGACAGTTCCCGTCATGGGACGCATCACGGTGGACGGCAGCCAGACGCAGTTCAGCTGCAAACTGACTGTCGACCCGAAGCTGTGGGACACCAAAGGGGGACGTGTCACGGGCAGAAGCACGGCGGCACTTGAAACGAATCGTATGCTTGACAAGATGCGGGTGCGCATCAACAAGCACTATCAGGAAATCATGGAGCGTGACAACTTCGTCACGGCGGAGAAGGTGAAGAACGCCTTTCTCGGATTGGAACACCGCTACCACACGCTGATGCAGGTGTTCCGCCGGCACAACGAGGACTATGAGAAACAGGTGGAGGCTGGCATGAAAGCCAAAGGCACGCTGTTGAAGTACCGCACCGTTTACAAGCACCTGCAAGAGTTCCTCACCATCCGCTACCATGTGAAGGACATCGCCCTGAAAGAGCTTACCCCGGCTTTCATCTCCGACTTCGAGATGTTCCTGCGCACGGACAAGCACTGCTGCACCAATACCGTGTGGCTGTACGTCTGCCCGCTACGGACGATGGTGTTCATCGCCATCAACAACGAGTGGCTGACACGCGACCCGTTCCGCGAGTATGAAATCAAAAAGGAAGAAACGACACGCAGTTTCCTTACCAAAGAGGAAATACGCCTGTTGATGGAAGGCAAACTGAAAAACGCCAAACAGGAACTGTACCGCGACCTCTACCTGTTCTGCGCCTTCACCGGATTGTCATTCTCGGATATGCGCAACCTCACGGACGAGAATATCCGTACCTACTTCGACGAACACGAGTGGATAAACATCAACCGCCAGAAAACGGGTGTGGTGTCCAATATCCGCCTGCTTGACATCGCCAACCGCATAATCGGCAAATACCGGGGACTGTGCGGGGACGGCAGGATATTCCCCGTCCCGCATTATAACACGTGCCTTGCAGGTATCCGTGCCGTCGCCAAGCGTTGCGGCATCACCAAGCATATCACGTGGCATCAAAGCCGCCACACGGCAGCCACGACAGTTTTCCTTTCCAACGGCGTACCCATCGAAACGGTCAGCTCCATGCTCGGACACAAGAGCATAAAGACGACGCAGATTTACGCGAAGATAACCAAAGAAAAGCTCAATCAGGACATGGAGAACCTTGCGGCAAGGTTGAACGGCATCGAGGAATTTGCAGGTTGTACCATCTAAAAAAGAGAAGCCATGAAGCGAGACATAATCATCATAGAAGACAAGGCGGTCAGCGTAACCGGTAATGACGTGTGGATGACCGCCACCGAAATAGCCGGACTGTTCCATACGACCGTCCCGGCAGTGAACGCCGCCATCAAAGCCGTCCGCAAGTCGGACGTGCTGAACGACTACGAGGTGTGCCGCTACATGCAGCTTGAAAACAGGCTGTACGCGGATGTGTACGCACTTGAAATCATCATCCCGGTCGCTTTCCGACTGAACACCTACAACACCCACCTGTTCCGCACATGGCTGGTGAGAAAGGTACTCGCCAAAGAGAAACAGCAGGCATACGTTATGTTTATACCGAGCGGAAATGTTGGCTATTGTTGAAGATAAAGCCCCATTCTAAAAGTAAAAGCTACCTTAGAGGTAGCTTTTTTTGCGGCAGGGCGGGATTCGAACCGTTATCATATCTTACTTTTACTTTTCTTATTTTACTCTGATTATTAGGTATTTACAAATTTTATTACCTATCTTTACCTAACCTTACAAAGGTAAAATATGGTAATATTAAGCATTTCTGTCCGAAATATGTCCGAGAAATATGAAAGTGAATTTTTATTTAGATAAGCCCTATAATCCCGATATTTCGCCTGAAAAGGTCAAACAGGAATTGGCAAAGGTTGGAGGGAAAAAGAAGAACCTTGCACAAAAGTTCTGGAATCCATCGCCCACTGCACTGTATCTCTTCTTTTCACCGGATAAATCCTGTAGGATAAAATACAGGACAAACTATAAGATATTGCCCAAAAGTTGGGATTTTGAAAAGGAAAGGCTTAAACCAAGTGCCAGCGGAGCGTTGGAATTCAATGTTGAACTGAACAACCTTGCAAACTGCTGTACAAGGGAAGCAATGCGAAAAAAAGAAACAAACCAGTTTCTTTCCAAAGAGGATTATAAACAGATTGTACAGGACTGTATTGACAGGGACAATGCCGTCAATAGTGAAATATCCATTTCCCACCTGAAAACCCAGTTCCTTTCCTACAAATCCAATTTTGTCAAAGAGGGTACGTTAAAAGAATACCGGACAGTCTTTAAGGGATTGGAGGATTTTGAGAAGCATAAGGGAACAAAACTTATCCTTAGGGAAATGGACGGTAAATTTCTCGATCAGTTTGAGGTATTTCTAAGCAGGAAAAAGAACACGAACGATGGAGATAAAGAGGGCTTGCTGAATGACACCATCCACAAGTACATCTCCACGTTAAAGGTATTCCTAAAGTGGTGCAACGACAATGATTATTTGGTGCATCCCGATGTCTTCAAGACCCAGAAGACAAACTTTAAGAAGAAAGCCTACAATGAGATCATTGCCCTGTCAGAATCCGAAATACAGAAACTGATGAACCATGATCTTTCGGACAGACCCAGTCTGGAAAGGGTACGGGATCTGTTCTGTCTATTGTGCTACACAGGGCAAAGATTTGAGGATCTGATCAACTTTGACCCAAAGGACATAAAAAACAATGCTTGGGACTTCATTTCGGTAAAAGTCAAAAAAAGGGTGATCGTACCTTTTGAGGGGTATATTGCCCCAGCAAAGGATATCTTGGAGCGTATCGGTTACTCCGTGCCCAAGATATCCAACCAGAAGTTCAATGAATATATCAAAACTGTCGGCAAACTGGCAGGAATGGACGAAATCATAAAGATCACAAGGTATTCAGGTAAGCAAAAGCTGGTGATAGAAAAAAGGAAGTACGACTTCCTATCGAGCCATGTCGGCAGAAGATCAATGGTAACGAACCTATTGAGCAGGAACGTACCCATTACACTTGTGCAGAAACTGACCGCACATTCCGACATAAGGACTTTAATGAAATACGAATCGGCAAACACGGATTCGTTAATCGATGCACTGAACAAATTTTAAAATTATGAACAGTAAATATTTCAGAAGAAGAAAACCGTTTGACTTTGATCCGCATCCATTGGACGTGGGCGTCCCTTTTTCCAAGAACGATACGCATGCGGATGTACACTTTCTTATAAAAGTTCAGCGACTTCCAGAGAGTCAACTTGAAGATCTCTTTTTGCGCCACTTCAACTATTACAAAGCTGAATTCAACGATACTGACGGCAGAGAGTTTTTTAAAGAATTATGGCAGACTGTTAATTCCGAGCTAAAAAAGGAAAGAAGCAAATCACAGGAAAAGCTGTCGGCGACACAGAAAAGAAGAAACGACCTTAGAATACAGAAATTCCAGTATTTCATCGAGAATATCCTTCCCAAATATGACCGATGGAATTTCACGGTAAGTCTGTCAAAAAAATATGAGATAGTCAGCGAGCAACTATTGCAAGAAGTAAAGAGCAAAACTCAAATAGAATTCCAGCGGACACAGGAATTGATCGATTCGGCATTTACGAAACTTGCCAATTCATCCAATGCAAGTACAGAATCCAATATAAATACCATAAAAACTATTCTGGAGAACTATCTAGATTCGAACAAAGAGGAACAGGAAGAATTAAAAAAGCAATTCATCCAGAAACAAAATCTCGATCGTTTGCTAGCACAGTATAATACGACATTAAAAGAATTGGATGAATTTAAAGAACAGGTTAAAAAGCTCAAAAAAGAGAAATCCCGATTGAATTCCTTGGATCATCATAAAATCAATATACTGAACGGCGACAAACTTAATCTGATCGCGTTGTTTGATGAATTTATGAAAGCAAAGATAATAATCAACGGAAAAGCAGAAACATTCCTAGGGACTAACGCCCATATAACATGGGCAAAAATCATTTCCAATCATTTTTTGGAACATGATAAGCCAATTCCATTCGGAACAGTAGAGAACTATTTTTGTGACGGTAAACCCACCGACATTGACAATTCAGATCGCAAATTCAAAATTATTCCAATTGAATAGCCAGAAGATAAATCATACCACCCCCTTGCAGAGATGCCGTTCAAAATTCTGAACGGCATTTTTTGTGGTCTTGCTTGCCCAATTTTGTGTCAAGTTAATTAAACGAAGAAAGTGGCCATGACTTCGACATTCTTAAATTGATAAACATGAGCAAAGTATGATTACACTGGATCGAAATGCCCTTAGAGATTGTGTCAAGGATGCAGTTAGGGAAGAACTACAGGTTTTTATTTCAAAGGTTGGTAATATGGACGATCCTCCGCAAAAAAAGCAACCGACAAAACTAATGACCAAAAAGGAAATGGCAAACGAGCTTGATATTTCCCTTGTCAGCCTGACCGAATGGATGAAACAGGGGCGTATTCCCTATAAACGTATGGGAAAGCGCATTTACTTCAACAAAGAAGATGTTATGGCATCCATGACGAACTTCAACCATAACAAAGGAGGTAAATAATGATCTCGTTTAACCAGGACATAGCCACTGCATTGGATAGGGCTATAGTAAAAATAACAGATAAATTTTTAGAACCTCCGATCATGATAACAATCAGCAATTCCGATTCCGTTATCGGTACATTAGGAAATTTCAGCGCATCCACCGGAAAGGCCAAGAGTAGGAAAACATTCAATGTGATTTCATTGGTCGCTGCTGCATTGAGCGGAAAACAGATATTACAGTATAAGGTCAAAGTTCCCATAAACCGTCCATTGGTACTGTACTGCGATACGGAGCAGAGCAGATTCCATTGCCACAGGTTGATTTCAAGGGTTTACAAACTCATAAATTACCCGACAACGGAAGTCCATGAAAACCTAAAATTTATATCCCTGAGGGAATACCCCACTAAAGAGCGCATAAGTATCATCGAATATGCCCTGTCCAAATATGCGGGCAAAATATGTCTGGTCATCATAGACGGGATCAGGGATCTTGTTTACGACATCAATAATGCTACGGAAGCGACCGAAATTACCGGCAAGCTGATGAAATGGTCACAGGAGCTGAATATACACATCCATACCGTACTGCACCTAAACAAGGGTGATGACAACACCAGAGGGCATTTGGGGACAGAATTGAACAATAAGGCTGAATCCATATTACAGGTCACCAAAAGCGATCTGGATACAAACTACAGCACCGTGGCGCCAAAGTTCATCAGGGATATCGAGTTTGAGCCATTTACCTTTTTTATCGATGATGGTTTGCCCGTACTGGATGAGAACTTTGACCTGTCAGGTACAGTATCGAGAAAGGGATTCGACTATCAGGAGCTTTCCAAAGAGAACCATCGGGAAGTGTTACAGGAAATGTTCAACGGCAGTGAAATAACCTGCACATATGATGAATATGTTGGCAGATTACGGAATGCGTATCTGGCAAAGGGCTTCAATTTCGGCATCAATAAAGCCAAACAGCTGAAGACATTTCTGGAAAACAAACGGATGGTCATCAAAAACGATAAGACCTACCGGTTCAACCCTGAATTCTATTATTAAAAAACAGGTTTAGTTTAGTCCGCCCCTATATAGTAATAGACTAAACTAAACCTACTTTAAAATTAAGATTATGACATGTGATGAATTAAAGCGCATACCGCTCATATCCATATTAAATTATCTACAGATACCATGCGCAAGGATGAACAGCCGTGAAGCATGGTTTAAAAACCCATTCAATGGAGGAGACGAAAGAACGGCTTCGACAAAGTTGGATATCCATAGGAATATCTGGTACTCGCATTCGGAAGGATTCGGAGGAAATAACATTGACTTCCTGATGAAGTTTTTGGATACGGAAAACCTATCAACTGTTTTAGATTGGGCTGATGAAAGAAAAAATATCTTTTCTTTTCACCAGCAGACCGTATTGGATAAAGTACAGGTCATGCAACAAGAAAATGAACGCGCTTACACCATCCTTTCCGTTGAGCCTCTCGGAAACAAAGCTCTGACAGACTATCTGACCGACGTACGCAAAATAGATATTGAAATTGCCAGAGTATACTGTCAGGAAATCTATTACCGGACGGCAAAAGGACAGACGTACTTTGCCGCAAGTTTTAAGAATGATGCAGGTGGATACGAACTGCGCAACAGCTATGATAAACGCTCCCTATTGACAAAGGGGATCACCACGATCGATAACGGCAACAAAGATGTTGTTTTGTTTGAGGGCTTCACGGATCTGCTATCCTTTATGACGTTAAAAAAGAATGCAGGTAAGCCGTATCTAAATACGAACTTCTGTATCCTGAATACGACCGCCAATCTGCAAAAAGCATATCCATTCTTAGGGCGACATAACGGAATAACAAGCTATCTGGACACAGATAGCAGTGGTTTAAAATCGTACAACAGTTTGCGAAGCCATTTTGAAAAAACGCACACCGTAAAAAATGGAATGGAAGAATTGCAGAGGCAAGACAACAGGATCAAGGATGTCAATGACTATCTGATTTTCACATCATCCAAAGAACAGACCCAAAATATTCAATCGGGAAGAAAACTATCGAATAGGTAGGAAGCAAGGTTGTGTTTTGGTGACCCCAAAACCGATTGGCTCCCGATGGTCACAGCTAAAAAGAAACAAGATGAAAAATAACAAGAAAAAAGGCGGAAGACCCGCACTCGAAAATAAAAAACAGTTCAGGATCAATGTCCGTTTCGATGAAAGCGAACATAACAGAGTTTTGCATAATGCAAAAATTGCAGGTATGAGCAAATCGGAATGGGTACGCAAATCTGCGATCCTACGAAAAATTACACCTAGGTTTACCGAAGAACAATTGAAAGCTTTTAGGGCGATTACTGGGGCTTCGAACAATCTAAATCAGCTAACTAAAAAAGCACACCAGTCTGGACTGATTGAGGTGACACAGGAATGCAAAAATACGATCCATCACATTAACCATTGTATCAATAAACTACTGCACCATGATAGCGAAGATAATTGAGGGCCGATCTTTCGGCGGATGCGTTGGATACGCCCTGAAAAAAGATAGTGAGATTATCCATGTAAATGGATTACGGACGGATTCGGCAAAGACCATCACACAGGACTTTAATTTTCAGCGGATGCTGAATCCAAGATTGGGCAAGGCAGTCGGACACATTATTCTTTCGTGGAATACAGAAGATAAAAACAAGCTGAATAATGACATCATGCTATCCGCAGCTAAGCGTTATTTATCAAAATTAGATATTAGGGATACCCAATGCTTAATGGTGCGCCACCACGACCGCCAACATGATCATATCCATATTATTTTTAATCGGGTAAACGATCATGGCAAAACTATCTCCAATAGCAATCAGCGGTATAAGAGCTTTAAAGCTTGTAAAGAATTAAATGCATTATATGGCTTTAAGCAGTCCGAAGGAAAACGAAATGTCAACAGAGGTAGACTGAAAGGTAATGATCTAACGAAATACCAAATTTACGACACCGTCAAGGCAGGCATACGACACAGTAAAAACTGGAAGGAACTACAAAATTATATCCGTTACAGAGGTGTGGAAATGCAGTTTAAATATAGATTGGGGTCGGATGAGGTTCAAGGTATTTCGTTCATCAAAGATGAACAGACATTTCGGGGTTCTGCCATAGACCGCTCATTGAGCTTCGGACAGATCGACAAGGCTTTAAATAGCATAGATAATTCTATTGAACTAAATCAAATTACTGGAAGCTATGTTTCGAAGGATCATTCTATAGACAGAAATATCGGAGAAACACTTGGTCACATAACATCAGCTTTATTTTCGAACCCCGAAATTACACCAGAGCAAGATGATCCGTTGATCAAGAAAAGAAAAAAGAAAGAGAATTACGGACTAAAACGTTAATACCATGAACACAGAATTAGAAAATATACAGCAACAGGTAAGCGCATTGCAGGAAAACACAGACTTGATCACGCAGGATATTGTACGAATAATGCCTACAATTGTCTCCCTACTTTCTGAAAATGAAAAGAAAATGCAGGAATTTCATGAAATGCGAGCAAAGGATCAGGAACTACTACAACAGATCAAGCAATTTATTAAAAGAGAAAACGATGTACTATCTAAGATCATTAACGATTATGGGACACTTCAGGATGTAGCTAATGAAATCTCCACAATAACTAGACAGGAATTAGCTGTATTAACAATCAAAGAAAAAGACATTGTTTCAAAGATAGCTGAAATTCCTGATCAGGTCATTGTAAAACATCATTACGGCATTGATCTCAAATCAACACCTCTGATCATTGTTATGATAGCATTATCTACCATTATTTCGCTAGGTCTCGGTGTTCTATACGAGAAGAACAAACAATTAGACGATAGAAAATCGTATGAAATGCGTTACCGAATGATAGAATTGGAGCTACCGCATGTAACATCGCATATCGATTCTACTCATTCTCTTAACCCTAAGAAATTCCATAATTTGGTGATTAAAAGAGAGGAAGAAAATAAACTATTAAACAGTATAGACCAAAAACGTCAGGAGATCAAAAACTTAAACAGTCCTGAATAACGGCTCGGCGACTTGGCGAAGTAGCGAAGCTGTATCGAAGATACAAAAGCGGAGCTATTTAGCCAAGTCGCTTGTTGTAAGCAGTCCGCGAAGCGGCGGCTTACGGCAAGCGACGTAAGTCGCCGAGCCATTGTTAGCAAGGAGCGCAGCGGATTGCTAACAACGTGCCGCGTATTGGCGATGGGCGGGATTTTTAGCACTGAACTTTAATCGAAGAACAGAAGTTGAATTTTGCACTTCCGTTGATACGAAGCCGTTCAGCCCGCCTATTGCCAATACGATGTTGTACGACGTAGTTATGTTTTGGGTTTTAGTCCAGCTAAATATTTTCGTATGTCATTTTCTAATTTATCCGGGTATTTGTACTCTAATTTTTTTGACAATTCAGTTCCTATTTCTGAAACTAAATCAGTCATTGAAAATAGAGCAGTCCAATTTTCCTTTATATCGCTCCCTGAAAATGTTTGTTCTGTTTTAGCCCACATTTCCTGGTTAAGATACTTTTTTGAAAAGTCGTCCATATTTATTGGTCGTTATGTTCCAATTGTGTTCACTTGCAATGTGCCATTCAATTAAAGGAATTAGATATTCTGTGCGAATAACGGTTTCCGACATAAATTTCGCATAGAATATTTCATCTCTCACAAGACACTTTGCCACGTAAGTTGTGTCCCACCAAAAATCGTTTATTAGATTTTGAAACTCTTTTTCAGACGGTTTTTTGATAATGGAAATTTGATAAGTTGGTTTCAGCATTTGCTTTGTAATACCATCTTTATCAATTAAAATTTTATAACCAATATCCCAATCTTCTGGTAATTCTTTTTCTCTTGCGTTTCCTTTATAAATTTTGATTTGCTGTAAAGTTTAAAATCTACTTTCACACCGTCTTCATAAAGTAGCATTTTCATTGCGTGTTTATGGTTAAAACAACTTTCGTCTTCTTCAATCATAGCAATTGGATTTCCGAATTTAAGCGTCCAGCTTTTGTCTGAAATGTAATTTGTATTATCCTCAAAAACAAATTCAATGTCTAAATCACTAAATTCGTCAACAAGTGCTAAAGGATTTACAAGTGAACTTGTCAGAAGAAGAACTCTTACATCTTCGTTTTTCTCCGACCATTCTATAATTGTTCTTAACTTTTCTTCTCTGACTTTCATTTTGTTTGGTTCGGTTTTACTATGTCGTACAACGTTTGGCAAATTGGCGATGGAGCCGACTTTTAGCACAAATGTTGAATAGAATTACTAATCTTCAACATTGCACAAAAGTTCAATAGAAGTACTTCACCGGCTCTATTGCCAATTTGTTTGTTATGTGCCGTTTTATTCCATTTTATACATTTAACAATTGCTGAAACGTAAAGTCGGGTTTAAACATTTCAATTTCGTTTTGAGTTGATTCTTCTTGTGCTTCTTTGCCATAGATAAACATTTGCTGTTCATAATTTTTAACAGCCTCTTCAATGCTATTAAATTTTCCATCGGCTAGATTATCAGACAATATCAAGGCATCCACCAACCCACTATTTACTCCCTGCCCTGCAAAAGGCGGCATCAAATGTGCGGCATCCCCAATCATTGTTATGGGTAATGGGCGCTTGCTTTTCCAAGGCTTTTCTAAAGGAAATATCCGTGTAGCCAATCCTACAAATGACAACGTCGTATGAATCAATTCTTTGTAGCGTTCGTCCCAATCGGAAAATTCTTTCAGAAGAAAATCAACGACACTATTTCTGTTTTGAAAATCTACCTGCGTTTGGTTTTTCCATTCATCAGGTGTTTTAAAACTTATTCCAAAATGCAATGCACCATTATTATTGGGGTTAGCAAATAATAAATTACCTTGGTGAGATGCCATTAGCCGGTTTCCATTGCATAGCTGAAAAAATCCAGGACAGTTTATCTCTGGTTGATGAATATCGGCTTGTATATTGAAAAAGTACCTGTTTCTTCAACTTCCGTGTCGGTAACAAATTTTCTTACCTTGGACATCCCGCCATTGGCAAGAATAACCAAATCTGCTGTTTCACTCGGTTTATTCTCAAAAGTTAGTGTCCACTTCTTCTTACCAGGTTCAAGCATAACAAGTTTTCTATCCCAAATAACCGTGTCATTTTCTAAACTATTCAACAAGATAGCCCTTAAGTCATTTCTGTTTATTTCAGGATTGTCAAATCGATTTTCGGGCTTTACATTTTTTTTGTGGATAAAATATTGCCTTTTTCATCAGCAATATTTACACCCATTGGTAAGGCTAAGTCATAATAAGTTTGTAACAATCCCGCTTTTTTCATTGCTTCCTGACCTGAACCTTTGTGTAGGTCAAGGGTTCCACCAAAAAATTCTTGCCTCTCGGTCGTTGTCTCTTTCGTAAACTGAAACGTCTATGCCGTTTTGCTGTAATAATTTTGCCATAGTCAGTCCAACGGGTCCACCACCAATTATTGCAACGTTCTTATCACTAAGTAAATTCATTTGTTTGTCTGTATCTATTCGCATTGTCATTCAAAAATGGCACATAACGTCCGGCGGCTTGACGCAGGGCGGGTTTTTACCACTACCTTTCAATCGAAGCCGATACCGTAAAATTAGAAAAAAATGTTCAATCGAAGACGTTTACCCCGCCTTGCGTTTCAAGCCGATTGTTGTGGGCTGTTTTTTTGTCTGTCGAGTTATACATTCATTAGCTGTTGAAAAGTAAAGCTCGGATTTCGCATTTCTATTTCATTCTTTGTCGAGTCCGCTTGTGCTTCTGTTGCGTAAACAAACATTCGTTGTTCATAGTCATCAATAGCACTTTGTATCGTTCCAAATTTCCCGTTTGTAAGATTTTCTGACAAAATCAAAGCGTCCATTAGTCCAATGTTTACGCCCTGCCCTGCAAAAGGTGGCATTAGGTGAGCTGTGTCGCCAATTAAAGTTATGGGTAACGGACGATTACTCTTCCAAGGCTTTTTGTCTAGCGGAAATATTTTTATTGTTAAACCAACGAAAAAAGTTGTTGAACGAATTAACTCCTTGTATTCATTGCTCCAATTTGAAAACCTGTTTGTCAAGAACTCGGAAACGCTTTTTGTGTCCTTAAAATCTAATCCTTTTCCATTATTCCATTCTTCAGGCTTTTTGAAAATGACACCGTAAGTTAACATTCCGTTGTTAAATGGATTCGCAACTAATAAATTCCCTTGATGTGCGGTCATTAGTCTATTGTTGTTGCACAACTTATAAAATTCAGGGCAGTTCGTTTCTGGTTCAGGAATGTCGCCCTGAATAATAAAAGTACCTGTTTCTTCGACTTCATTATCTGAAACAAAATTTCTTATTTTAGACATTCCACCATTGGAAACAATAATAAAGTCGGCCAATGCAGTTGGCTTATTTTCAAAATGTAGCAGCCATTTTCCGTTTTCTTGTTCAAGCCCAATAGATTTTCTATCCCAAACAACTGTGTCATTTTTCAAGCTGCCAAGCAACATTTTTCGCAACGCGTTTCTATTTATTTCGGGGTTGTCAAACTTATTTTCGAGTGTCGGGTTTCTTGTTGCTATAATGTTACCCTTCTCATCAGCAAAGTTTACGCCCATAGGTAGCGCCAAATCATAGTAGGTTTGCAACAATCCTACTTTTTTCATTGCTTCTTGTCCTGAATTTTTGTGAAGGTCAAGCGTTCCGCCCCAAACTCGTGCTTTTGGGTTTTCATCTCTTTCGTAAACGGTAATGTCAATACCGTTTTGTTGTAACAAGTTTGCCATTGTTAGTCCAACTGGTCCGCCACCGATAATTGCAACTTTTTTATTGTTTAATAAACTCATATTTCGATAGTCATTTGATGTTTGTCGTGTCGTGTGCAAAATAGCCCACAACGGTTCTCAGCTATACGCAGGCAGGGATTTTAACCACTGAACTTCCTACGAAGAACTGAACTTCAAATTTACCACTTCACTGTCATAGAAGCACGAAACCCCTGCTTGCGTATAGGTGATGTTATGCTGTCGGCTTTCATTTTTTCTTCTTTCTCGTTAATTTATCGAGCAAAGTTACTAAATTTGCCGTTGTATAATTATAAAAGAATATCTCTGTGATTTGAATTCAAGTATTCACCTGTAAGAAGTTACTAATGACAAAAAAGAAATTGCCCGTTCGTTTTACGGGTCAGCACTTTACTATTGATAAAGTGCTAATAAAAGATGCAATAAGACAAGCAAATATAAGTAGGGATATTCAGTAAATGTCTCTAAAAAATAAGATGGCATATGAAGATGATAGGGCATGACCATTTCATATGCCATTCTTATTGTCATTTTTCCGTGCTTGCTCACATACTTCTATCCGGCAGGACATGACGTTCGGAAGAAGTCTGATGACCTCTTCTGATTCTGTGAGTAAAATCATATCATGCTGCTTTTTAGCTGTTTTGTTTCTGATTTTTTCTATTATCAGTATGGCATTTGCCGTATGTATTCCAAAGAAAATCCACAGTATTTCCGTCTTCCTGTTTCTGGCCTTTATCCTTGAGAGCGAGTAATGTTGCTTTTGAGTGCCGAAGCTTCCTTCAAGCCGTGTTGCCCTTTCTTTTGAGAGTTCGCTTCTAAGCACCTTCCTCAAAGGCTCATCTTTGGCCGCCCTTCCCTTGCGCACAAAGGATGTGGATATCCCATATTTTGTACAGAACTTTCTGTTGGCATTATTGGCATATATGGAATCGGCAGCCACACATCTTACCCTTACATTCATAAGCTTCTGCTGCATACGGATACAGTCCTTCAAGCGTATACCCTCATTGAATGCCTTGAACGAGAGGTGTTCGATGAACGATATGCCGTCTATCTGTATATTATTGACCTTTGCACCGAACTCGACGGACTTGGTTTCCTTGCCTCTGACGATGGGACGTACATAATGACGGTCAATGCTGACGATGCGGCGGTCACTGACTTTCCGCCCTTCAAACATTTTTTTTTTTCTTGTACAAGCACCTTTCTAATGATGGAAAGACGCTTGTGATAATCCCTGGGTATATCGGAGTAAAGCACCGTACTCGCTATGGATCCCATCCCTTTGACTGAGGAGCTTTTCAAGAAGCTTGATCATACGGCGCTTAAGCATTCTTGCCCTTGAAGCTCTCCTCTTTTTTTCTTGCAGTAGGACAGATAGGATTCCGCCACATTCCTGTATTTGTTGCGAGGACGCCTTATGCCCAGCTCCCTGCAATGCCGGCATATATGCCTGTAGAGCCATTCGAGGCTTTCCCAAAGGAGTTTCATGTCCGTAGGAAAACGCATGTGGCTTTCATAGCATGTGGCATCGGTCATGCAGACGTGAAGGTTATCAAGATAAGGTTTCCAGTGTGAAGCCAGGAGCTCCTGGAAAGAATCAATGTCAAGGCGGGATGCTATCTCATTACGGATGGCACTGACTAATCTTGAAGTTGGTTATGGGAAGGGACGGGGGGGAATCATAATTCCACAGAAAATCTGGTAGTGTATGTTCCCGTTCAGATGTTCCACCAGTTGCCTGTCGGAGAATCCGGTGTATGCCTTCAGGACCATAAGGGCGATCTTTGCGGAAGGACTGAATCTGTTCCTGCGTCCCAGGCGCCGGTCCGACAGGCCGGCGGCTTTTGCCATACATTCAAACGGAAAGACCGAATGAAGCTTGCCAAGCTCACTCTCATTAAAACTCTTGCGGTATTTTTCCAGAATATCAAATTCTGTAAAACCCAAAGTAGGGTGAATTTCTGAAATATTCACTATCTTTGCCATATCTTATTAGTTTGGATATTTCCCCCGTTTTGGCCGTCAAATCTTATTTTCGGGGGAATACCTAAAGATACAAAAAAGCCAACTAATTCGCAATACTTTGTGTATGAATTAGTTGGCTGATTTTGTAATATTTAATGAATGTCCCTAAGTAATCAGGATACGGTTTTAGATATTGGGGCAGGCAAGGGGTTTCTTACTGTTCATTTATTAAAAATTGCCAACAATGTTGTTGCTATTGAAAACGACACAGCTTTGGTTGAACATTTACGAAAATTATTTTCTGATGCCCGAAATGTTCAAGTTGTCGGTTGTGATTTTAGGAATTTTGCAGTTCCGAAATTTCCTTTCAAAGTGGTGTCAAATATTCCTTATGGCATTACTTCCGATATTTTCAAAATCCTGATGTTTGAGAATCTTGAAAATTTTCTGGGAGGTTCCATTGTCCTTCAGTTCGAACCTACACAAAAGTTATTTTCAAGGAAGCTTTACAATCCATATACCGTTTTCTATCATACTTTTTTTGATTTGAAACTTGTCTATGAGGTAGGTCCTGAAAGTTTCTTGCCACCGCCAACTGTAAAATCAGCCCTGTTAAACATTAAAAGAAAACACTTATTTTTTGATTTTAAGATTAAAGCCAAATACTTAGCATTTATTTCCTGTCTGTTAGAGAAACCTGATTTATCTGTAAAAACAGCTTTAAAGTCGATTTTCAGGAAAAGTCAGGTCAGGACAATTTCGGAAAAATTCGGTTTAAACCTTAATGCTCAAATTGTTTGTTTGTCTCCAAGTCAATGGTTAAACTGTTTTTTGGAAATGCTGGAAGTTGTCCCTGAAAAATTTCATCCTTCGTAGTTCAAAGTCGGGTGGTTGTCAAGATGATTTTTCTGGTTTGGTGTCGTCTTTTAAGCTGCCGCATAACAACATCTGTTTTAACGAAACGAATATACGGAAAATTTCGCTTAACCAACCCTATATACGTGTTTCGTTATTTGACTTTTCTTTCTACATAAGATATTGATATATTTGTATTTAAAAAATAAAACCGCACAAATAGCGAAACAAAATATTATAAAATACTATTTCCCTGATATGAATAGCGAAATCATACTTGAAACCTTCGAAAAGAGATTGCTGATGCAGAGATATGCTGGCAATACCATTAGATCGTACAAGGATTACGCTAGTATATTTCTTAAACATGTTAGTAAATATCCCTCCCTTGAAGAAATTCCACTGTCAGATATTGAGGCGTTTATAAACGAAAAAGTTCAAAATGGGAAAATTAGTGTTTCCTATCAAAAAGGATTAGTGGGCGCAATCAAGAAGATGTACGAACTGATATTGGACAAAAAAATCCAACTGGATTACTTATACCCGAAACGCTCATTTTCTAAATTACCTAAATTCTTTTCAAAAGAAGAAGTAAGAAATATTCTCGATAACACTCAAAATCTAAAACACAAGGCTATTCTGATGACAATCTATAGTTGTGGACTACGTCTTAGCGAACTGTTGAATCTCAAAATCAAAGACATAAAATCTTCCGATGGAATTATCAGAATCCATCAAAGCAAAGGTAATAAAGATCGGATTGTATCATTACCAGACAAATTGCTGGCGACTTTGAGACATTATTATCAAGCATTCAAGCCAAAGGAGTACCTCTTCGAAGGTGAGAAGGGTGGCAAGTATAGCGAACGAAGTGTACAGTTGATTCTGAAAAAAGCATTGATCAAAGCAAATGTTCAGTCGGAAGGCTCTGTACACCTAAGAAGACATAGCAAACTGTCTTTTTTACTAATATTCAATAGCTTGCAAAATATTTTAGCTTGATAGGTAACGATTTAGAAACCAGCGAAATTCTGTATTTCACTTCGTTTTACTGTAATTCAAAAGAACGCCTTTTCTAAAGGCAAAGGTACAAATAATCTTTGATTTCCAATTCACCTATTTTGCTTATTTCTTATCAAATCACAAAACCGTAACTTCGCAACTTACAACAACAGTCAAAGGACAAGACAACAGTAGATGTTCACGGTAGGTATATTATACCCTGCCGTGATTTGTCGAATATATACATTATGTATTTTCGACTTGTTCACGCATGGGATTTTAATATATACCATGCATGGGCTTTCTGCGTTGCCCGTTCCGACTGTTGGGCAATGCGAAGGCCTTGGTGTGTGGGATGGGCGACAGGCAAGATTCCCACGCTTGAGCCGAAGTCTCGAATTTATATCATTGATTATCAATATACATCAAATTGGAGTACTATGATTTGATACCATATATTTCCCATTTGATGTTTAGAGATAGTAGCAAAATGCAGGTGGTTTATCGCTGTTTGCCTTTGGTGTGTCTAGATGCGAAGTTCGCATATAAACGATTTACATTTATTAGCAGTTGATTTTAGAAGATTCGGCATTTAGCTACTGTTGCTAATCCAAAGTTTATTGCCTGATTTTGTCAAGGGGGTGGGTTCAAACCACCTCCCAATCAATCCCCCTTCTTGTGCTTGTGTGGCTTTAGAGAAGAAATATTTCTTGGAGTTTCTTTATTATCTCTTTGCCTGCGATCAGGTTTACCCGTCGATTCGGCTATTCTTTTAGGCCCTGGTTTTATGCCCATAATATTTGATTTTTTTAGTTAGTACTTCTTTCCGAACAATGATTTCAAAATCATGTTGCCAAGTTTGCGTTCCAATCCGGCTTTGGAGGTAGGAATGCCTGTTTCACGAGCAAACTTTTGCTTGGCTTGTGTTATCCCCAAAGCTCTCTTCCATGAGAATGAGAGACCGGGAATGCCTGTATTTGATTTCCTTCGTGCCATATTTTTTATGCTTTTGTTAAAGAGCGGAGCTATTCTGTATTGAATTGAATGCTCCGCTCTGGTTAGACTAAATTATTTGCTTGCCTTTTCATTGGTAGAGCATGATGAAGACTTCGTCAGCAGATGCCACAGTTCACGTACCCAAAGGACAAGTGAAGAACCTATAATAATGATTATCCAGTCTTGCAGATTCAATCCACATACGTTGAAGAACTGCTGGAGTCCGGGAAGTTCAACCATTGCAACCTGTCCGATAAAAATGATGGCAACAATCGTCAACAAGCCTTTGCAACCTTTGAAGTGCAATGCACTGCGTCCGGTTTCAAATGCACGGGCGTTGAAAAGGTAGAAGAAGTGGGTCATCACAAAGATGGTGAAGAGCAATGTCAACTCGTAAGTTGTTACGTGTCCTTTCTCGCCCAGTTGCAGTGAGAGCAGGTCTGTGAGTGAAGTAATATCGGCATGTTGGAAGATGTAGAGCAAAACGAGCAACATCACGAAGAAGAAACCGCCTACGCCGAGAACTTCACGAATCATCACCTTGTTAAGTATAAACGCATTGCGATTGCGCGGCTTGTCACGCATCACACTTTCCGAAGGTGGCAGAGATGCCAAAGCCATAGCAGCGAATGTATCCATAATAAGGTTAATCCACAACATCTGCGTTACAGTAAGCGGTGACTCTGTACCCATGAAAGCACCGAAGAGTACGAGGAAACAAGCTGTAACGTTCACTGTAAGCTGGAACAAAAGAAAGCGTTGTATGTTCTGATAGAGCGAGCGTCCCCACATCACAGCCTTACCTATAGAGGAGAATGAGTTGTCGATGATAGTAATATCTGAAGCTTCCTTAGCTACAGAAGTACCGTCACCCATAGACAGACCCACGTGGGCTGCATGCAGTGCTGGTGCATCGTTGGTACCGTCACCGGTAACAGCCACCACCTGATTTTTCTTCTGTAATGCCTCTACAAGACGCTTTTTATCCATCGGGCGAGCACGGGCAATTATCTTCAAATCAAGCACACGGTCAAGAAGTTGCTCATTGGAGAGAGCGGCAAACTCAGGACCGGTAATGATATTACATTCATTGTCAGTATCTTTCCACAAACCAATCTGACGGCCAATTTCCTTAGCTGTTCCCGGAGTATCACCGGTAACAATTTTGACGTTAATACCTGCATCGATACACTCTTTCACTGCATCGGGCACATCAAGACGAACAGGATCTGCGATAGCGGCAACGCCTATGAAGTGTAGAGAATCAGCCACAACTTTGCCGTCTGCAATAGTTTTATCTCCGTCTGCAACTATTTGATATGCGAAACCAAGTGTACGCATTGCACGATTTTGATATGCTAAGAGTTGTTTGTCAACGACCTGCTTATCTACATCCGATGTTTTGCAGAGAGCAAAGATAATTTCAGATGCACCCTTTACATAGAGAACACGCTTGCCTTGCAATGCAGCTGACTCAACGACTGTAGCCATATATTTGTGTTCGGTAGAGAAAGGTAGCTCTTCCACTTCTTTGGTCGTTTCGCGGATAGTGCGGTAGTCAACGTCATTACTGTTGAGCCATAGCAACAAAGCTCCTTCGGTAGGATTGCCAAGCACCTGTGGCTTCTTAGAATCAGATGAGTCGATAGAGGCTGTAGAGTTTACTGCCAAACCTTCGTAGATGACTGACTCTGCAATGTCTTTGGCATATACCTTAATCTCATCTACCTTCATCTGATTCTGTGTCAGCGTACCCGTTTTATCGGTACATATAACGGTTGTCGCACCCATCGTTTCGCAGGCGTGCATTTTACGCACGAGGTTGTTGGTCTTGAGCATTCGACGCATAGAATAAGCAAGAGACAGTGTTACGGCCATCGGCAGACCTTCTGGTACGGCAACAACAACCAGTGTTACGGCAATCATTAAGGTCTGAAGTACATAGGCGATGAATGGTGCAGCCTGTTCCATTGAGCCGAAGCAATCCATTCCGTTGGATACGAAATATACTACAATACGGGCAATGACTATGACAGCGGCGAAGCCGTAACTCAATTTTGTAATCCAGTCGCTCAAGCCATCAAGCTGTTCGTTGAGCGGGGTCTTTACACTATCATCAATCTGTGCGGCTTCGAACACCTTACCTTGTTCAGTGTTATCACCAACAGAAAGCACCCGGAACTTACCATGACCTTCCATCACCTTAGTGCCTTTCATCACATGATTGGTGGGATAAGTGGCATTCTTGTCAAAGTCTTCTTCATTTACACTTTTACCACATACCGGTTCACCGGTCAATGTGGATTCGTCCAAATGGAGCTGTACAGCCTCTATCAATTCGCCATCAGCGGCAACTTCCTCACCGGTATTTAGTATTACGATGTCCCCAACGACCACATCCTTACGAGAAATCTGAGTGGCATTTCCATTACGGATAACCTCAACCGGCTCATCATCGTTTACCTGATTGAGTATGGTAAACTCCTTGTCTGCCTGTAACTCAAAGTAGAAAGCCAAACCTGTAGCCAAAAGAATCGCTACAAATATACCGGCAGGTTCAAAAAACACTTCCGCACTTTGTCCAAGACCGAAATATTCATAAAATGAAATCCCGATGGATAAAGCCCCGGCAATCATTAGGATAATGATTAGCGGGTCGCCAAACTTTTCAAGAAATTGCTTCCACAACGGATCTTTCTCGGGCGGTGTCAAGATGTTGGCACCATGTTTCTTTCGGCTTTCGAGCACTTGGGCATCGGTCAAGCCTGTTAAATGCTTTTCTTTCATAAACTGCTACTTTTTTAGTTTGTATGTAATTTTTAAGTTTCTCTTGTCATTATCTATCTCAATCTTGCCAAGTTTATTCAACACGCTCTGTCCCAACAACAATGGGGCTGATTGGTTACGAACAACAGATGCCTTTATGTTGTCAAGATGTAGATTGCCGAATTTTACTTCACGGAGATTGATAACCGTACCCTCCGAAACCTCTCCACTGGCTGTAAGGAAGTGTTGTTTGCCAACGACATCCGATGCAGATAGATAACCATTTTTAACCATAAAAGTGGCTTCAACGGATGATAGGCTTACATTGGAAGATCCGGTATCAAAGATAAAATGTAGCGGCAATCCGTTGATAGCACACTTTACTTTGCACATGTCACCTTCCTTTGAGAATGGTATTTCCTCGGTCGTTTCTTCGAAAGATTCTGAGTCGCTGCTATCAGATGAAACCTCTTGACGATGCTTTTCTTCAAACTCATTCAGCAGATCAGTATAGCCTTTCTCGTTGCGTATATTATTCAGGTCTCTATCTCGTTTGATATGGGCAAATCTTCTGAAACCCGTTTCCAACGCTTTGCGTAGGTATCCGATTGACTTTTCTTTTTCGCCCATAATGGAATACAGACACGCTGCATCATAATAATTACTCTTACCGTCTTTTTCAATTAGATTATTTATGAGCGATACGGCTTTGTCCTTGTTCCCCATATAGTAATAGGCATAGTGTGCACACTCAATTTCATCGGCAATGGTGTCACGTTCTATGACTTGATGAAAGTCTTCCTCTGCCAATTTCGTTTCTCCTTTTAACCGATATAGCACTCCACGATTAAGGTAGCAGTATGCATATTCAGGCATCAAGGTAATACACATGGTATAGTCTTCTATAGCTCCATCAATATCTCCGGAATGATCTTTAAACCAACCGCGACGATAATATCCAAAACCTTCTTCCGGATTCTTTTCCAAATAGATGTTCATACATTCTATCGCTTCCTTAGACCGTCCGGCATTATTCAGAATATTTGCCTTCTGAAAGATATAGTCTGTATCCGTAGAATCCAAACTGATAGCCTGCTCACAATATGCGAGAGCACTCTCATAGTTTCCTAAATCGTCATAGCAGTTTGCTATACGATATGCGGTAATGGGATTGTTATCCTTTGATAATGAATTTTTGTATGCATCTATTGCATATTGATATTTATTCTGACGTTCGTTGACTACTCCGATGAAGTATGGCCAGGAACTTTCATTCGGCTCTTTAGCTGTTTGTACTTTCAGTTTATTGTTTGTCAATACAAATGCCGAATCTGCCAACTGCTGCATTAGGTAGAAAGCCTTATTATCGCCATCAATGGATAGTGCTGTGATTACATCATCTACAGCCTTATCATATTGTTTCTTACCGATATAACTTTCCGCCCTGAACGAATAGCCCGAAGAATACTCCGAAGCCAGTTTAATTACATAGTCAAATTGAGAAATAGCTTCATCCCATCGTTTCTGAGCGTTGGCATTACGTCCGATACCCATATAGCCCATTACATCTCCTTCGTCCAAAGAAATTATTTTTCTATAATCTGCATTGGCAAGGTCGTATTTGCTCTGCTCATAGTAGATTTGTGCTCTCGCTTCATATAACCTCGTATCATCAGGTGTCGCATTGATTGCCGCAGTATAATCTTTGAACGCCTTAAGTGTATCCTCAAGACACAGGTTAACTTTGGCTCTTGTAGCGTAAGCAAATGATACATATTCTTTATCTTTTGATGGAATTTTCTTGGTTGCAACATTTGCAGCAGTCAGAGCCTGACCATACTCTTCACGATAGAGTCGGAGTAATGACAGGTAAGAATAGGCATATCCATTGTCGGGATGCTCTTGAATTTCTTTGTTGAGATATTCAAGTGCTTCATCGGCATTGTTGTTCTGGATAGCCTCTATTCCACGAGTATAATTATAGCTGTCAGGTCTGTTGGACTTCTGCGCCCAAACAGAAGTTGAGCACAGAGCCAATAGTAATACAAAAATGTTTGAGCGCATAGTAGATATGATTTTAAGGGGTTGTTGTTTCTTTCTGAATTTGATTCATCCTCGTTGATTCAAGAATGGGCAGGTTTGTCTCTGTCGGCACATAGATTACTGTTTTGTTGCTCAGGTCTGATTGTTGGCGCACCCACAGATATTGAATATAGGTAGGTGTGATACTGCCGTTCTCGATACGTATAGCCTCGGCTGCACCCTTGGCACGTTCAATCTCAGCTTGAGCATTTAGCTTTTCAGCTTCGAGATTAGCCTTTGCCTCCTCTATCTTGATTTTGCGGTTTTGTTCCGCCTTGGCAAACTCGGCCTTACCTTCCATCTCTTGACACCATACATTGTACCACGGACGGACGAAAGCCATGCCTACTGAAATGATTGCGATTGCCGCCACACCCCACAAAGCCTTTTTGATAAGAACTGGAGTGATGTTGATGTTGTTGTAATTGTTCATGATTTTATTTCTTTAATGTATTTTCAGTGTTTAGCATTACATTTTTCTTCAACTCCAACTGATGTTCTACTATGAGTTCGTAGTCACATTTGCTGTCGCCAGTTTTAATAGTTAGTACGAACAATTCCAAGAACGTCAGGAACATAAATAGTATAATGTAGAAAGTGAGAGATACCGGACTTTGAGACACAACAGCCAGTGTCGCTTCCAATTCTTCGATGAATCCCGTTGGCCGTTTTGAAAAATCCTCACGGACGGTCTTATCAATGTTCTTTTTATCGTTTCTTAATTCGTCTAATTGGGCATTGTATATCTTCAGTTGTTCTTCATTGCCTTTTGCTTGCTCTGCTCTTGGATTAGGAACAACAGTCTTGTTTACACTTTGTACATTTGTTTTGATGGGTTTACCATTAGCATCAATACCAGCTACCTGCTGACTTGTTGACACTGTGGTTATCGTTGTTGTTGGTTTAGCTTCAAGTTCCCGATAAAGTGCATCATTGACTTTGCTTATTGAGTCTATGGCGGCATTGATTCGCTTTATATCAGTGTCATACACTGACAACCGTTTATCTATAGTTGAGATTATTTTCTCTTCGCGCCGCTCTTGTATTGTTTGTTGAATATCATTACTAAATATTATCTGGTCGAAAATACAAGATCCGAGTACAGCCATGCACAATGCCATCATAACTCTCATGACAGTCATGAGTCTGGCTTTACCTACAGTGAGGATAATTACCCTTTCAACGCACAATATGATAAACATAAATGCTACTACAACAAGTAATTTGAAAGGAATAGATTCTATACCAATATATCTTTCTGCAAAGCAATATCCTATAGTTCCCCAAAGAACCATCATAATACATATTGCTGATAGCAATTTCCTAAATTGTCGTTGACTGGCTTCGCCACACTCTTTGAGAATTGCCGGATTCCATCCAATCAATGAACATCCAATTTCTTTTAATGATTTCATACAAAAAAGTTTTTTAGATGTTTAAGCACATATGATACTTCCGGCTTTGGCTGCCATTCCCTTTAAGAAACCTCTACGATATGATTCTATCATTATCATCATTCGGGGGGCATCATTGTCCAATTGAGATTCCATCTCTCTGATTTTGCCAAGATGCTCTTCGAAAGTAGAGCGACGTGACTCCATGGCAGACACGCTTGAGAAAAGACACGCTTGTTTGTAATTGTCGATTTCAACATCCAACATACGGATGTCGTTCTTATATTTAAGCGTTACCTGGGTAAACAACGTTTTAAGATCGTTACGTATCATACCCTCCTTGGTTGACTTGTATGTAGGGTCTGTGCTTATCAGAGCGTTGTTATAACCTTCGTTTTCGTAGTCTTTTCGAACAAAATTGAAGATTACATCTATTGGCATACCTGTTCCATAAGTGATGGTAACAATATTGCTAGCCTCCCGTTTTCCTTCTTCTATAGAAGAAGTGTCCTCGTCATTTGTACCTTCGATAGCTTCTATCTGTGGAAGCATCTCGTTCTCCTCAACAGCCTTTGCTGAACGTGAGTTAAGAAAACCAAACAGTTTCATATTCTTCGAATTTTAATTTGTTGAACTTTTACACTGCAAAGGTACGATGATAACTACGCTCAATTTTGATTTCCATAACGTTACAGGCATACTGACGAGAATGTGTCAAAAACGGGTTGCAAGGTTTGATACCTCAGTCACTGTCGTAATTTCGACTGATAGTTAACACCATGTTTCAGATATACCATCAATAGCATTAATCCTATGAATACCAGTATTAACGGCAATATACGAACATTGGCGAATGTGTCATATAATCCGTGTATTAGCATTGGTATTCCAATTGCCAAAACATAAAGTCCACGCCTATACTTGGGATATAGATGAGCAAACGCAAGAAAGTATCCGGCAATGCCGCACCAGCAGGCATGCAGGAACGGAAGGCTTGTTAGTCGGGCTATGTTCAAGAAGAACGATACATTATATTCTTGCTGAGCATTGACTGTCATTTGATAGCCAACGCCTTCATAAACACCGAATGCGATACCGGACATCAACCCATAGAAAACCATTGTTTGCGGAATCAGTGGTTCCTTGGCTTTTTTGAGGATTATAAGAAGCGGCAAGAGTTTAACCAACTCTTCCGTAAATCCAACTCCAAGCACGAATCCCAACAAAGACATCGGGAACGGCATCTCTACAAGATTGTAGAAAGGATTTAACCGTGGAAGCCCCAGCAAATCCCACATGGCAAAGACGAATGCCTGCGTCAAGAAGAATACCGCCATTGTAGTCTTTAACTTCACCTGGTCGGTTTTGAAACAGGTGTAGAAAAACAATCCCCAAATGATAGAGAAATACAGAGCCACTTCATAGAAAAGCAAGAAGCCTCCGAATGGCATATTCATAATGACCATCGGAAGCAGCCCTACAATAGCCAGAATCAGGAATCGTTGGTCTGTAAGGAAACTTTTAGAGAGCATAGTGGTCTTAGGGAATATAAGTTCCGAACCGATTGACTTCAATTGCGAAACTATATTCCCTTTGTTTGGAATCCGGCACTTCAATCCTGCTTGTCTCAGATAAAAGCCAGCAGTTTGCTCTACTGTATCAGTATCCCTAATAGCTTTATCATGAACAAGTATTTGCCCTTGATTAACATACGACAGTAACGTCTGCTCTGTGTATGGTCCAAACCTTTGACCATTGCGAATGACGTAGATGTTCATAGGGATGGTTAACGGTTAATATTTCTCCCTTTCGGGTCGGGACCATATTCATTCTCAAATTCATCTCCATCACCGAATAACATCCACAACCCATAAGGAATAAGCTGATACCATCCCGAATTTCCTCTGTCGTGACAACGTTTTGCCCCTTGCGCCCATATAAACCAATATGCGGGGATTAGGAATAAGTACATTGTACCTTCTCCACCTCCTGAAGCACCGACAAAAAATCCTATCATGAGAGCATATATATACGCCAGAATACCCGATATAAAATACTCCAGTCTTCTTATTCTTCCACTAAAGGAAAATGGTTGACTGAACATACCTTGTTTCACAAAGATAGGCTCTGTTGCGACATTGTTAGTTGGTTGAGGTGTTATAGGGGAAGAGGAATTACCTTTATCCAATATGATACCTCTCTTTGTATATCGCTCACATGAAGTTTGATTGTAATAGGGGGCTACATTAGTCAAGAGACATACATTCCCATTAAACGACTTACAATTAATGCATTGATCCTTTATTGCCATAATCTTAGTTCTTTACGAGTTGAACAACTATCAATCTGCCTCCTTGGCTCTTGTCAAGGAGAATCTGACGACCATCGGTCAGCGGCACAAAGCCTCCTATGGGTACATCTTTGTTCTCGGTTACATCACGCATGTCCGGGAGACGGCGGTTGATGAGAATCCATTGCCCGTTGTGAAAATGAAAGTCGCCAACAGGCTTCTTGTCGTCTGCACTTGTTTTTTCGTTGGCAGAAACCAAGTTGTTGGAGTGCCAGCGGTAAAGCGTCTGTTTGTCATATACCATCAAGCGATAGTTCTCTGATATAAATTTGCCGTGAGACGGAGCATAGTAGAAATTGAGAATAGGAAGTTGGCCGGTATACTCTTTGCCGCAGAACGGACAGCGAGGTTTGGTGGTATTGTCAAAGACATACCATTGAGCCTCGCACCCCGAGTTCTGACAAGGCTGAACCAAATCACAGGTCTTAACCAAAGCTTCCTCCCACTCAGCCGCACTCGGGCGGACGGAAGGATTATGGAGGCCGTCTATGAAGGCTCTGTCAAAAAGTTTCTTTAGATATGGACCACATATAGTGTAGGGTTGTTTGGTTGGATCGCCTTGTGGTAACTGAGATTTTGCCAACTGATCTGCTTTCACACGATTAGTCTTGTCTGTAGGATGTTCTATGAACAATGCTTTTGAACCATAGCGCATATCATCATCCTTTTGCGGGTCATCTATATCCCACACCTTGCCACCATCAAGAGGATGACGGTTGAGTAGGAATGTATAAATCAATACAGCAAGAGCATGACGGTCTGTCGAGATTTGAGGCAAGTTCTTCTTAGGGTTATCCACCTTCAATGCTTTTGTAGCAAGCACCTCCGGTGCGATAAATCCGGGAGTACCAACCACTTCGGGTGGAAATTTATGCGGTACAACAAGGCCATCGCAATCAATGATGCAAGCATTGCCTGACAATGGATCAACGAGAACATTATTGTACGACAAATCGGAGTGAGCCAAACCTGCTGCATGCAGTCGACGCATGGCACGTGCTATCTTCAAGCACATGTGAAGACGAGACAAGAATGTTCCCTTTTGGTTCACCGGCACAAACTTGTTGATAAGTTTGGCTGAAGAGAACCATTTTCCATTCTTTTCCTGACCATTCTTTATAAACGGCCAAGATGGGTCAATTCCATCAAAGAAGAATTTCTTATCGTAGAAAGGTATGACGATACCGGTCAAGCCTTTCCACTCTACTATTTTCGTTGGCCATGCAAAAAAGGCAGTCCAGTACTGACCTACTGCATCGCTTGTAAAGATTCTGTTTCGATGAATATTTACGATATCGTTTATGCGAGCCTTGTCGTTGGCATTTATCGCCTTGCGATAGAATGCCACGACATAGGTCTTGTCAACAGAGAAATATACATCCTTAACGCCACCTTGAGCCTTAATTTCGTCATAGAACTCAACAGTAGAGCCGTCAGTGGCAGTAAGTGTTACTTTATTAGCCATATTGATTATTCCTTTTGAGGTTCTACATCTTCTGCGGCCGATTGATCTTGCTCTTCAATGTCTTCTGTAGAGGAAGGTTCAACAGGTGTTTCTGCAATTTCTTCCTCATTCGATGTAGTTTCGGGTACATCGGGAATGGAGGTATTATCTTCATCTGCCGTTTCTGAAGAGATGTTCTGTGAAACATCTTCACCTTCATACAATATAGCAATGGTACGGTCATCATGATTGCCCGGAGACCAGAAGTCAAGCCATGCAAGCAGCTGATTTTTCGTTTCTTCATTGTCATCGGTTAGCTCTACGCCGTTTTCTTTTAGGTCAGTCCAAAGTGCATCCCATTTATCCGGGTTGTTGAGATTGGCATCCGTTTCAAACTTGGGGTCACTTACACCATCTGACATTAGAAAAAGTGCGGTGAAGTCATCAACAATTCGGAAGCGCAGACGCTGATATAATGATGTCGCATCTTTGAATATCTCCGGCATAGTAAGGAATCGAGTTTGTCCTGCATATTCACCTTCATCGGGTACGCCAAGGACTTCTGCAGTATGTGCCTGCTTGTTGTACAGGCATATAGCACCATCTCCAACCCAGAATGTCGCAATGAACCATCCGAATTCAAATTTCTTACAGATTGCCAACAATAGAGTAGTAGCATATTGTTTTGCCGGCAACTTCTTTATTGCGGCTTCTGCATTTATGCTTTTATGAGCCTTGAATGCAGCGGTTCCGACAATCTTATAGATATAGTCGCCTACAGCCTTTCGTGCGTCACTTTCGCTTTCTGTTTTGTGCTCATTATATTGCTTGACTGCCGATTCAAAATCTTTGCTATTGGCTAGTTGCGCCATACAATAGTTTGTCACCTCTTCGCAAGCTATCCGTGAACCCTCACGAGAGTATTTTGCTGATCCTGCTCCATCGGCAACAGCCATGATGTACCATCCATTATCCATGTGGCTCATCTTGAAGTGGTCGTCACGTGGTTTGCCCTCCTGTGCGTGGCTACGTCCTCGCTTACTGGCGGCAACAATATCCTTCTGCGGTGTACCATCTGACAACGCTTCAACTTTTACATAGTCTATCTGAATGTCATCTTTCTTGTACTTGGGTTCAGTCATATTTTCCCAATCAACAGGAATGTCTCGCCATAGTTTTCGCGGGTCTTGGTTGATAACAAACTGCACCTTGCGTTCCAATACGGGACGTTCCGCAGGCATTTCCATTCCCGAGAAATGATATTTAAGAGTAAGTTCAAATGTCGATAGTGCTGTAGCACCATCTTTGCGGAAATGCTCAAGAGTAGGTGTCCCTGTAATAGCGAATGAATGCTTGTCTGGAGCTACCATCAATTGCAGTCCATGTATATCCTGTTCCAGTCCTACCACATCGTCAAGAAGTATTTCCACCTCAGGCAATTGGGCTGAAGATACTTTTGGCATCTCAACCGTTTGATTGTATATCTGGTTTTCTTTGGCATTGGGCATATTGAGATTCCAGACAATCTCGCTCTCAGCCACTTTAATTTTGTCCATAAGATAATCGTTATATAGTCCCCATAGTTTTGATGACAAGAAACGTAAAAAGCCTTCAGCCCTTTCATCATTCGTGTCGCCTATGATTGTTTGGATGATTTTCTCGAAAGTCATAATTTTATCCTCTTCCTCTTGTTATATCCATACCACCTTCGGCAATCTCTCCTAATGAGCCTTCCATACCACACCAAGGACAAGCGGTAGTATGTCCATCCGAGCACATTATGTTTCCGCATTCGCAGACAACTACACCAAGTTGATTGCCGCAGCAGGGGCATGTCGGTACACCTCGCAGCGACATAGTGTTGATGTTACGGTTTGACTTACCATCACATAGCTCGTTGTATGTTTCTTCGTCAATAGGATATGCGCCGACAAGTTTGAAGTCAATAGCTTTCATATCCAAATTCTCCAGTCCTTCTATAGCCGAAAGATGTTTGGCATATTTAATGAGATATTGCTTCTTGGTATTAGAGCATTTTCCAAGCAACACCGCAAAGTTCTCATCTACAATGCAAGGCTTGGAAGTGTCAACCTTCTCCAGGTTAATACCATTGGTCGGTGCCAGTTTTACATCATCGTCGCCAACATCCGTAACAGACACACTTGTTGCCTTAATGGATGCAGTTACCCACTTGAAAAATGCCTTAAACGACATCTCATCTGTGCTGTTAAGACGAAGAACGTTGTCGGAAATCTGTCCAAGCATCTGCGTGTTGACATTATCACCGATAGAGATAGCAACGATATTAGCTTTGCGGCGATACTTGTTGTTCCATCGGGCAAAGGCAGAGGTCGGGCCATCAGTAGGAGTTCCGTCGGAAAAGAGGAATATGATAGGTTTCCAATCTCCCTTTTGCTCGGTAGTGGTCTTTACCAGCGATTTATCCATATCATCCATAAGGTAATCCAATGCTGCACCAAGTGATGTCCCGCCGCCTATAGGGAAGATAGGTGGATAGAACTTATACAGTTCCGTCAAAGGTTGCAGTGTCTTGGCTTTCCCTGCAAATGCTATAACGGAGATAAACGCTGTTTCGAGGGCATAAGGGTCAGTGCGCAATTCCTGCACTATCATTCTCATGCCATCTTGAACCTGCTGTATGGGTTCGCCTACCATTGACTCTGATACGTCAACGAGGAAATATACGGGTAATCGTCTCATAATATCATCTTTATTGTTATTGTTGTCGTTATTGGTTTACAAGCCGGTATTCGGGTATTAAACTACCCGGACTTAAGTGGACACGACCGGGACCGATGATTCTCAGCATACTAAGCCCTTCTCCTCCAAACACATTTTTCAATGACCAAGCGGAAGACAGTTGACCTTCGGAAATTCCTTGCAGAGCGATAATATGATTTTCATCCACTTCTATGGTTTCACCATATCCTAAATCTTTAGTTATCGGTTGACCTTTGCAATCAAGAAATATAGTAGAACTACCGGAAATCTTTTGTAGGAAGACTCCCATTCCGCCTAATATACCGGCAATAGATATTTGCGTAGAAATTTGTACGGAGTTGTTAGAAGCAACATACGAACCCTTATTGCAAATCAGGGTTTCGTTCTGGATTTTAATGGGGTGAAGCCCGAATGAACCGCCAAAAACAATTTTCTTAGGAGATTGTGCCCTGTTAGAATAGTGCATTAGAAAAATAGACTCACCGGACAACTTAGATCCGATTAAATTGCCAAGGGCTCCTAATGCCCCTGTTCCTCCACCATTCATTTGAGCTTCTTTTTCTATGCCCTTTTCAAGATATATCAGCGCTCCTTTTTGAGCATAGAAATCCTCATCGGAAAGAAGTTCTACTTCCAGATGCTGGATGAAGTTGCCTATCAACTTAACGTTCATACTACTTAGATTACAAGGTTTACTTCTGCCGGAGGAGCAGGAAGCTCAACTTGGTCGGTAACGCCCATTGTACGACCGCCCTGTTGTACGTTGATGGTTACCCACTGGAAAAACTTTTTGAATGTGCTGCTATCCATAGTATCAAGAGTAAACACATTGTCTGTGAGTTTTTTCAGAGGCTCAGTTTTTGCTTTTGGACCGGCTGCACACGCAACGATATTGGTAAATTGATGCTTCTTTACTCTTTGAATAGCTTCATTGTATGCTTGTATGTCCGAAGGCTTACCGTCTGTAAGTACAAACAAGAGTGGCATCCAATCTCCTTTCTGCTCACGAGAACCCATGTTCACTTCAGCATCATACCGCTGGCACATAAGCTCTAGGGCTGCTCCCAAAAAGGTTGCCCCAGAAATAGGTACTTGTATATCGGGTAACTGTAAGTTTTCCAAGTCTGTTAGCGGAAGTATTTGATTTACATTACTATTAAATGTAATAATACTGATACACGCAGTTTCCAATGCATACGGGTCAAGGCGTAGTGATGCTATCATATCAGATAGCCCCACCTTGACACTTTCTATTGGCTCGCCCTTCATTGAGCCGCTTGTATCTATTAAAATATATACTGGTAATCTTCTACTCATTAGTTTTTTGAATTAATGCCCGAAAGACACTTTTGTATAGGCGACTTTCGGGCATAGTTATGCTTATACTACAATATTTACCTCTGGAGGTGGAGGTGGCAATTCGCTCATTGTGGTTGCTTCGGCTGCTGTTTCCTCAACAGACTTGCTGCTTGTACTGATACTTGCGGAAACCCACTTGAAGAAAGCCTTGATAGTTGCGCTGTCAGCCGTGTCAAGCTGCACCACATTCTCGGTAATTTGTTTGAGTGTGTCTGTGCTTGCTCCTTGTCCGGCAGCACACGCCACAACCATACCGCACTTGCGTTTTTTGAACTCAGAGAGTCCTTTGGTAATATCATCTGTAGGCACACCATCGGTCATAATGAATATCAATGGCCGCCAATCGCCTTTTACTTCTGCTGTGGTTTTGGTTATTTCGCTGTCAATCTTTTGTGAAAGAAGTTCCAATGCTCCACCAAGAGCCGTACAGCCACTTGCATCAATATTGGGTTGTTGAAAAGATGCCAACTCGGTAAGTGGAGTAATCTGTTGAGCAGAAGAATTGAATGTTATAATGCTGATATATGCAGTTTCGAGTGCATATGGGTCGCTGCGCAAAGTGGAGATAAGTGTCTGCACACCATTCTTCACCGCCTCGATAGGTTCACCGTACATAGAACCGCTAGTGTCGAGGAGCAGATAAACGGGAAGTCGTCTCATATTTCTATTTTTTTATTTTGAATAGTCTTTCATTACTCTTCCTATGGTTTGAACGATGTTTCTATCCTCAAAAGCATCGCCAATGGCCGCGAATTTCCACTCGCCATTACGACGATAGAGCTTGCCCATAACAAGCGCTCGCATACCACGACAATTATCCTTAGTAGCAACGTCATATTGTGCAAAAACGGAATGTACCTTTGTGGCAGTACCTTCATACATTCTGATTGATGCATAGGGTATCTCTGAAAAATCCCCACTAAACTCATTGTTGTTATAGATATTAAGGAAAAACACTATTGAGTTTGTTTGGGAACTTACTTTGTTCAAATCAACGGTTATAATTTCGTTGTCCAATCCGTCATCTCCATTTTGGTCACCTTGTGTATCATCACCTGTATGATGGAGAGCATGGTCAACTGAATCAACCTTTCCATTTGGAAGCCCTACGTTTCTATCGCCAAAACGATAGAGAGGCGAATAGATGTGGTCGATTGGTTTCCCTTCTGCATCAAACATCAAGCAACTTAAATCCAAGTCTACGTCAACTACCGAGCTGCTGAGTCCAAAGAAAGTCTTTTTGACTATTGCACCCCAATTGCACCCTACGCAGAAGTTTGTCAGTTTTGCGCCGGTCTCTTTTTCGAGATTGATGCGTTGTCCTTTTTCTAATCGAATAGCCATAATATATTGTTTTTATTGTTGTTAGTCTTTACTCCCCGGACTATAATTGAAACCCCAATTATATGTCCGGTCGCAATCACTATGCCCTTCGTGGAATGTCACAAGTTTCTTGACAGTTATCGAATTGTCGCCTCCAAAATCAAGTTGAGCAATGGCGCAGAATTTCTTTGGACTTACTTGTTGCCCCATTTCGACTATAACATCCTCGCTACCGGGTACCTTTACTTTGACGACAGCATTCGTTTCTGACCATTTGGCAACACCTTCGTAGATGAAAGTGTAAACGATGATGCGTTTTATGTCATTAACGCCTATTGGATTGACAAAAACAGTCTCACCGGATGAACTTCCTCCACCTCTGTCATCGCCTTGATGCCAAATGTAGGGTGCTTTATCGTAACATCCCTGTCTAGTCACATGATGACGGTCACCACCTCGACCATGCGAGAATTGCAAACCGTCAATCAGCATCTTTTGTCCGTTTCGCAATTCGTAGAAACAACCGAGATCCAAGTCAATGGCATTTCCAAATAGGTTTTTCAAGAAACCACCTTTATCCCAATCCAAATTGATGACGATTTCACCGGTCAATGTCTTTCCTGTTCTCTTTTCGAGATTGATGCGATGAGTGTCACCACCTTTTTCCAGAATGATAGCCATAACTACATGTATTTAGAAACCAGCTCTTCAAGTCCGCCTCTATGTCCAATGCCTAATGCTTGAACTTTCCATTCACCGTTTTTACGATAAATGCGGCAGAATTCAACAGATGCACAGGTTGAAAAGTCTTCCGTTAAATCATAGCGGTAGTCTTCTTTGCCATCTGCATCATTACCGGGCTTATACAAGCGGACATACGCTCTTTCTACCTGACCGAAGTTTTGTCTTCTATTTTGGTAATCGTAGATACTTACCGTAATAATGATTTCTTGAACCTCAGGACGAACCTTGTCCAGATTTATATCCATGATTTCATCATCACCATCCTCTGACGTTTTACCATCTTCATCATCAATAGAGCCTATAACCGAGAGGTCTGGATCAACAGGACGAGACTCTTTTCTTAAGTTATCGTTGTTTGACCATAATGATGATGATACAATAGTAGATAAATCTTCTGGTTTAACTCGTTTTTCAGAGTTGTAGAAAACCAAATAGTCATCTGCTATAGTTTTCTTATTAGTTCCAATCATAAAAGCGGCCACATCCAAGTCGAAATCAAATTGAGATGCATCTTCGTTTACATCCCAACCTAAACCCACATGGAATTTATTGAGGTCAAGCTTTCGGTTCTCACCTTTTACAAGATTAACAGCCATACCATTTAAGCGTATTTATTAACTAAAGATTGTAAACCTCCCTTGTTGCCTATACCCATAGCTTCAAATTTCCATTCATCGCCACGACGATACAGACGTCCGAATTCTACTGCTGTCTCAATAGAGAAGTCTTCGTCAAGGTCATAGCGAGCTATCTCGGCATTTGTCTTGGCATCATAGATGCGTATATACGAATTTCGCACTTGACCAAAATTCTGTCTGCGTTCCTCTGCTTTGTAGATTGTTGCAGTAAAAACGATTTCCTGAATTTTAGGATCAACCTTTGACAAGTCTACATTTATAGTCTCGTCATCACCCCCATCGCTATTACCACCTGTCAAGTCATCGCCAGTTGACTCAACTGAACCGTCAGGAGATTTTGGGTTGTTGTAGAAAACAAAATACTCATCAGTCGGTATCCTTCCGCTTTCGCCAAGCATAAATGCTGATGCGTCCAAGTCGAAATCATATCCTGTACCTTCATTCGGATCCCATCCGAGACCTACACCTACCAGCGTAAGACCTTTGTCCATGCTGATGCGCTGTCCTTTTTCAAGATTAATCATAGTTGTAAATTTTAATTTGTTTGAATTATTTCTGATGCAAAATTATGTTGTTCTTTAGTTAGCTCCTGACTTTTAGAAACGTTACAACCGAGAACTGCTTTTTTCGGCAAATGAAAGTTGCAACCTTTGAACCCTTTGACTTTACGATAGAAAGATTGCGCTATATGGCAGCTATTCTTATCCAGTCTTCCGATTCTGATAAAAGTTTTATATCGGTTCTTTCAACTCCACAGCAACAGCATAACGATGCGGGAATGTTTACCGAATAATTGCCATATATATTTCGTTGAATCATGTAGTCGTCCACATGATAAAGAATGTCCTTTAGCTGGGATAACTGTTTCTTCAGTAAACTTATCATCGGTAAGCGTATTTCGGGTATCTCTATATTAGGAGCTTTTTCCGAATCTCCACCAAACATCCTATAAATGAGTTGGTACTTGTGCATAATTGCTTTCATGCGTTTTTCATACCGTTCAAGTTGTTTTGGCGATTCCGGTGGACTGAAGTTTATGCCACCACTGGCAGATTCCATTAGAAATAAAGCATAGAGAGCTTTTTCGCGACGGTGTATTTTATTCAATTTGACATCTGCTTCAGGGAAATATATACGTTCACGAGACGGGTCTAACACAACGGCACTCTTTATCCCTTTACGAAGCATAAGAATATCAAAAATCTGTCGGTAATATCCTGTGAAGATAAAGCGACCTTTCGCCTCTTGAATGTAATTCAGACGCAGATTATGGTAATGCTCAGCAAAAAGGTCAAGTATAGTCCTGATTGTAGCCAATGGATTTTTTTCTATTTCCACAAGCAGAAAATTCGATATTCTTTTGTCATTAACCGTTGAATCACCTATTTTGATTAAGAAAGAGGGGCTGATAGAACGAAGCTCCTTAATAGAAAACTTGGGAGATAACTGATTGTTACAGAATGAGGCTGTTGACAAATTGAGCATTTGTGTTATGACAGATTGTAGCCTTTCTGTACTTACTTTAGGGTACAGGCACTTTACGATTCTCAATAAGTCTGCTTCTGCTATGCTACTATAATGCTCAGAAACTTTCGGCAGGTAAACCAACTCAAATCCGGCAAGACGAACCTCTGAACAGATTTCTCGATAAAACTTCTGCATCTGCTCATTTACTTCCTTGTCAAATTCGCTCTCCAAATACAAGATTTGCGAGTTCTCAAAGTTAATTACCGAAGAATCGAAAGATAAAATAGAGACTTCACATGGTAAGTCTATAGTAAGCATCAAGCGTAAAGCCATTAAGAGCAAAGCTTCTTCGCGAGCACAAAAATCATCAGACATGGTAATCTGAATAAAGTCCTGCATGAAAGTATGCTTAGTGGCATCATCGGCAGATGTTATATGTTTTAAGGCTTGAGATAGTGTGTAATCGGCTGCACATATCTCATCTTCCCTAGTGATAGTATACTTCTTTCTTAGAACATCAAGGGAGTCAATCTCTCTTGTATCTATAATGCCATCAGCCTTTATTAGGTCTAAGGCAATTCTAACTATACATGCTCTTTCTTCGTATCTCATATCAGTTATATCCAAGGTCGTTTTCAGGTGAAGTAGTATGATTTTGTGGGAATCTCTTTCTAAGAGACGGATAAATTACTCTATATCGTTGATATTGAGATATATTTTTTATTTCCATAGATGATTTCGCAAAACATCCAATATCCCTCGCAAAACAAAAAATATAGTACCTGCAAAATTCTCAGTATTTTACAGCCTAGAAATCATTATTTTGCGTAACTTTGCATTGTAATATCCGTCTCTTGGCAAGCGTTGGACCGATTCGCAAAACATTCACGGCTTCACAGCAAATCCAGTATCTTCTTATTGGCTCTGTCCACCACAGAAGTGTCCAGCGATGCAAGATAAATCTGCGTGGTGTTCTCCGAATCATGTCCCATCCCCTCGCTGATGACGGAAATAGGCACATTGCGGCTCTTGGCAATACTTGCCCACGAGTGCCGTCCGACATACATTGTCAAGGGTATCGGCAAATCCACTGCTTCCCTATTTTCTTCAACAGATGGTTCACCTCGGTGAAGCTCGTTGGTGTATTGCTTTCGATAATCTTTGTTCCGTTGTGTAATGATGGGTAGAAGGTACTCCGTTTCATTTACGGGATATTTGTCAACAATCTCCTGCATACACCTTTCCCATTTGATGAAAAGCTGTTGACCGTCTTTCGTCTGCGGTAAGAAAGGATGCCGTTCTGCAAGTCCTTCTTTCTCAGATAAGCCATATCTATGAACGACATACCCCTTGTGTAGAAACAGAATAGGAACATATCACGGGCAAAGTCAAGGTTTGGCTTCAACGACAAATCCAGCCCTTTGATGCGTTTAAGGTCGCCAAGCGATACGGCTCGCTTCAAGGTTTTCTCCACTCCCGTATAGACAGACTTGAACGGATGCCGTTGTTCGGTCAATCCGTCTTCAGCGGCACGGTTATAGACCGCTTTCAGGATACGCATATAGAACGAGATGGTATTGGGCGAGTTGCCTCTGCCTTTTAGATAAGCCTCATATTCCGCTATCAGGTCAGTGTTAATCTGGTCAAACAAGACCTCTGTCATTCATAAAGCCGCTGAAACTTCTGAGTGCGGCTGTGTAGGTTTCCGAGGTGCGTATTTTACCCAAGCGTTTCAGTCTCACTATCTGTCGGCTGATGTAAGCGTTGAACGACTGTTCTTGCCTGTTGTTATGAAAGCGCACGACTACATCATCCGTTATGAATGTGCCGGATTGGGATAACGTGCGTATAATCTTATTCAACCTTTCCTTGTCCCACTTGATGCGTGAACCGATTGAAAGCAGATAATTGTTCCTCTCTTGTCCTGTCGATATATGATGTAAGACAACCGTTTCGGAATGGCAGTCCCATTCTGAAACGAAAAGTTTATACTCGGTGTTTATCTGTCTGACCACACGGTTGTGGATGACCTGATAGTAGAGTGTGCCCTCCCTGCCGTTCACGGTGGATGGGCGAAACTTGACCTTTACCGATGCCATATCAATCGGATTTTGATTGCTCCCACTTAGCCCACATCTCCCTTGAAAGCTCTACAATCTCCCGGTTCAACTTCACAAGGTCAATGGTACAACTCTCCAACTTGTAGAGCAACGCCATCGCCTTCTTCTCCGAAAAATGGCAGCGCAGCTCTTTGACTACCTGATTGTAGTTCGTACCAATGGCACGGAACTGGGCGTGAAAGTCCGACAGCTTAGTCGTGTAGTCCGCCATCGTCTTGTCCACTTTCAGTACCTTGAACTTCTGCCCGAAGAAGTGCGCCTTGAGAAAGACGGCTTTCGCGTACACCTCTGATTCCTCGTACATCGTGAGAAACCTGTTCCATTCCACATCATCGAAGCGCACCATCACACAGTGCGTCTTCGGGTTCAACTTGGGATTTCTCCCGTACTTGCTCTTCTTTTTCATTCTTCTTATTCCTTTAGTTTAATGATTCATTCATAGTCTAATCTCCGATTAAAGAACCCCGAAATTATCCGACTGCGGAGGATAATTCAGCCCACGGCGGTGCAAGGATTTTCAGTTACTTAGAATTATTCGGGTAACTGAAAATATATCTTGCTGTGTCTTTGAGGACACAAAAATCCTCCGCCTGTCGGATTGATTTCCGAGTGTAATAACTCACTTTGTGTATCGGTCGAACCGATGGAGTGCATCCAACGGCTCAACCTGTTCCACCGTAATCCCGTCAGAGTTTGCGCCATTGCTCGATGTCATTCCGGTAGGCATCGAGGTGCAGGCGGACAAGGTTCTCTATAAGTCCGGATGCGCTCATGCCCTTTCCTCCGAGGTAGCGGACAACCCTGTCCAGCTCATCACGCACCGTCTCACTGACGAACACGGGCTTGCGGTTGATAATTTTGGGGACTTTGAGATAGGTGGTGCGGTACTCCTCCAAAGACAGCCTGCGCTGCTTGCTACTGACGCGCTTCTGCGGCATTGCCACATCTTCGGTCGCCACTCCTGACGGTTCATCTGCCATAGGCAATTTCTGCTTCTTCCGTGACGCTCTTGTCGAGCTGTTCCGGCTCCTCCGGCTCCAGACCGATACTCCTGTAAGAAGTCGTCTACAGACTTGGAGAGTGTAGGATTCCCTGCGCCCCATTTTTTCCACGATTTCACGAGCTTGACGCTCTGTAATGTTTGGTTCTTCTTTTCATTGTAAAAAACAAATTGATTAAGTTATTGAATGTGGTCTTGGTCAGCACCTCGACCGATTATCGGGAGCGAAGTAAGGTGCTTTAGTACAGTCAGTCAAGCACTTGGATTCTCTTAGGCATTTTTGTACGGTTTTGCTGGTTATGGAGATTGACAAATCGGTGCGGACTTTACCGATTTGCCGGATATGAATAGCTGAAAGGACAAAGGTACGATTGGGGGCTATTTTAAATTAAGCCCTTATTTTGGCATTGTCAGGTATGGATTATCTCTTTTTTTGGCAAAAAAAAAATGGGAATTAAAGGCTGAACGGAAATCGTATTCCACCGACTTGCCCACAGATAAACGGAAAGCAGTACCCCGGACAATGTCTACCATATCGGCGCAACACGCTGCCACTTTTTGAAAATCCATTGCATGACAGCGGATAATGTATTTCTTTGTGGCAAAAGAAACAGTAACAATTAAAAGAAAGACAATATGGAAATTGTATCAATCGAAAGAAAGACCTTTGAGGCGATGGTCGCCAAGTTCGACCGCTTCATCTGCCGTATGGATGCCATCTGCCATCGGCACGGGGAAAAGAAAATGAGCGAGTGGATGGACAATCAGGACGTGTGCCGGATGCTTAACATCAGCCCACGCACATTGCAGACGCTTCGGGATAACGGCACGCTGGCTTATTCACAGATAAACCACAAGACGTATTACCGTCCCGAAGACGTGAAGCTCATCGTCTCCATAGTGGAGGATAGAAGAAAGGAAGCGAGGTTCAAAGGCAGAACAATTTGATAACTGAATAGAGTAATAACAATAATTCCACTAAATCCAGAGTAATATGAACGAACTGATTAACAAAGACAGCGAGTGGATAATCCACTTTATGGGCAGTCTTGACCGACTGCTTGACAATGTAGAGCATCTGACCGCCAACTACCGCCCGACATTGGGCGGTGAGCGTTTCTTCACCGACAAGAGGTGTCGGCACGGTTGAAGGTGAGCCGCCGGACACTTCAGGACTACCGCAACGAAGGGCGTATCGCCTATATCCAGTTGGGCGGCAAAATCCTCTACCGTGAATCCGACATCGAAAGGATGCTGAATGACGGCTACCGCTCCGCCTACCGACAAAGGATAACTTGATTTTTCTTAAAGGAGTGCAGTTTGCCGTATGCCCTGTATTGCGGCAGCAATAGACTTTCGACAAAAAGAAAAAAGGAATGGCTTACAGACGAAGCGCAGTATTGACACTTCATCCGTAAGCCGTTCCTTTTCTGCTCTTATAATTACCCATCAGTTGCTTATTTTTCGTTGTCGGAGCCTTTCAAACGTGTGGCAACGGAAACAAGTTACTGACGGGATGAACCTCAACTATACCATCGGTTATTACTCCTGCCACAGGAAACAAACAACGTAACAGGCGTTTCTCTTTTGGTGGTGCTGATTTCATTTATTATAAACCGTCTGAACAAAGCACTTTCTTTACTGCATATCCTGAATGCAATGGCTATAACCATTTCAAGGTTGTAAACGTCATAACTGATACCATCCGGTTGCCTGATATATCGCATCGTATCGGCTTCATTCAGTTCATTGTTCTTATAGATTACCCGTATCGTCTTGCGGACATTGCACGAGAACACCCCGAACAGGTCGGCAATCTCAAATTGCATCATCCATACGGGTGCGGTCGGCATAGTGACTGCACCCATTTCACTGATTGTTATTATGCCTCTGCTCATAATTCCTTTATTTTATGATGATTATTTGCTATTTCTTCTTTTCGCCAGCCGATATTTCCTTTCTTCGTTCCATCAGTTTGTCCATATCTTTGGAAATTTTATCATCGGTTATCCGTGCATATCCCTGTGTCGTTCTAATATTGGAGTGTCCCATCATCTTGGCGATACTTTCAATGGGTATATCTGCCGAAATCAAAAAAGTGCCGAAACTGTGCCGACTTTGGTGATAGGTCAAGTTTTCCTCTTTCCCTATGGTTATTCCCAATTCGTGAACCTCAAACCATAGGGCATCACGGTTGGGAAGAGGAAACACGGGCTTCTCGTCATCGGTCGTGTTATACAGCGACAATATCCGCTCCGCTATGGGATGTAAGGGTATGAATGCCTCTACCTTTGTCTTTTTGCGGTTGATGCGGATGTACCGTCTGCCATCAGCGTTTGTTCCGATATGGTGGGGATGAAGAAGTTTGATGTCCACATACGCCAGTCCCGTCAGGGTGGAAAATATGAAAGCCCGTCTTGCCAGTTCCATACGCTTGTCATACATCGGTGTGGAAAGTATCTTCTTGAACTCCTCACGGCTGATGTACCTGTGCCTTGCTTCCGGCTTTGTCTCATACTCCAGGTCCTCACAGGGATTTACACGGAGAATCTCCTTGTCTACGGCAAGATACAACAGGCGGTTCAGCCAACGCAGGCAATGGTTGGTCTGGGAAACCCCGAAGTTCTTGCATTTCTTCAAGTGGGCTTTGTAGGACTTGCCGAAATCCTCCGTCACTTCTTCAAGGGGAATGTCCTTTTTACCGATGGACGTAAGAAAATCCGTCAGGTACTTCTGATAATACATTGAACTTCGATAGGAAGAAGTCGAGTCTATTTCTTCGGAATGCTTCTTCAACCGCTCACGTTCCCATTCACCCATCTGTAGAAGAGTGGTCGGATGGATGTTGTTCAAGGATATGTGGTTCTTCAAAATTTCGGCACTGACCACACTTTGTGATTTCAGTATCTCATTGTAGGCTTCCTCTGTCAGTCGTAAATATTCTCGTAAACGGTTATTTTCCCTTACGGATTTAATCTCGTTTTTCTTGCTGTTCCATTCTTCCGGTCGGCAATAAATTCCCGTACTGATGGCAGTCTGTTTGCCGTCAATGGTTATACGGCAGAGTATGGCGGTCGTACCGTCAGCCTTTACTTTGCTGCGGTTAATGTAGGGCAAAAGTGAAAATGTGCTTCGCATATCGTTTTCTGTATTAAAGGATTAAAGAACTAATTGAAAATCTTTGGTGGCTTCTATGAACTTGTCCATGTCCTCGAAAAGTTTCTTAGGGCTGACACGGGCATAGACCTGTGTTGTGGAAATATCGGAATGTCCCAGCATCCTGCTGATGGTTTCTATCGGCACACCAGCTTCAAGCGTAATCAGCGAGGCGAAGCTGTGCCTCGCCTGATGGTAGCACAAATCATCCTTGATGTCTGCCAGTGCCGCCAACGCTTTCATGTGTCGTCTGAGATTTGACCAATACAACAAAGGGAACAGGGTGTCCCTATCCTCACTATGATATTTTTCAATCAGCGCAATCGCTTCGGGCAACAGTTTCACGCTGGCACGAAGTTCGTTTTTCTTTCTTCGGTACTTCAACCACAAAGCCCCGTCCTCATCCGTATATAGGTTCTCATGGGTAATCGAGACAACATCCGCATAACAGACCCCGGTATAGCATCCGAAGAGAAACATATCCCTTGCCAGCATGTGGGATTTACGGTAAGCAGGTATTTCCACGTCACGGATTTTCTCAAACGATTCACGACTCAATGCCCGTGGGGTCGTTTCAGTCTTCTTCGGCAAGGCGAAATGCCGGAAGTGGATTCTATCGGCATACCCCTCCTTATAAGCCAGACGGCATATCTTCTTCAAGATAGCAAGATGATGGCGGACGGTATCTATCGCATATCCCTTGATTACCAGGCGAATGTCTGATAGTCGTGGATGAATTGTTCTGTAAGCTGCCCGAATGCCAAATCCTTGACCTTGTACTTGCTCTCGATGAACTCGCCAAGTGTCAGGCGCATATAGTGATAGCCGGGATAAGTCCCTTTCGCACGGTCTATGCCAATACGTGCCTTTATGTTGTCACAGACAACGTCTGTCATTCGCATGAGGGTCATTTGTGTTTCCATGCTGCCTTGAAAATGATTCTTCACATCGGTGGCATCGAAATCCACTTTACGGCTTACAAGATTATCGAAGGCGTTGTTCACCGCCAACAGCAACTTCTCTATCTTGGCATTGGTTTCCACCGCTTCCCTGCTCTTGCCGTTCAGACGGCTTTCACGGGGATTCCACAATTCCGGGTGTGCAGGACAGCTTGCAACCGAACTGCGCCATCGTGCGGTTCACCGTGATACGTCCCATGATGGGAGCTTGCCCGACTTGTCCGGTCCGCTCTTTTTGAGGTAGAGCAGCACCTTGAATTTCACTACTTTCATACGCTTATATTTTTAAGTGCAAATTTACTTGCCATATAAGCGTCCCTTGATATGCAAAACACTGTGTATGAGTGCAAACAAAACGGTGAGGATTTCTTTTCATCGCTTTCCGTTACCTGTTCCCGTTTCGGTAACTGCCCGGCTAACGGTTTGGTAACTGAACAACCTCAATATTCCGTTGTCGTTTGCATTTTCCACATTTTGCAGAATACAGAAATACAGCTCATTTCAAACGACTTACGTTTAATCTTTACCTGTTCATTATTGCTTGCTTCGCCTTGTATATTCCATACTGGGCGACATTCTTATGCCACACATTTAATCCAATCAGGTATCGATATCCGAATTGTAAAAGAGTTATTGGGTCATGAAAATATAAAAACGACTATGATCTACACTCATATCACTGACATAGACAAGCAAAAGACTCCTAGCCCTCTTGATTTTTTATAAGAATAAGATGAACTTTTCACGCTCTATAGAAACAAGCATTATGTTCCAATCATTCTTTAAGAAGGGTTATTCTTCTAGCTTAACTTAACTTTGCTTAGGTTATTGAATAATCAATATTCAGATATAATTTGTCCGAAATGTGTCCGAAAAAAGAAAAAGCCACTGATTATCAGTGGCTTTTGTCGGGGTGGCAGGATTCGAACCCTTGGAGCCTTCATCGCAATATATGGTTACACTTGCTATCCTCATATGAACTTTCCTGTTTCGGCCTGCCGCTACAGCCCCTACCGCCTTCATTATAGTTTTTGTCATACTTAAAGCCCCCCCTTTCCCAACGTATTAAAGAATGAAACTGCTCCCAGAACGAGCTGGAAGTACGATGGCATTGGAAACCCAAGCGCACATGAGATTGAGCAAGTGATTACGACTAAGCGTAAACAGATTGCAAAAGTAATCTTTTTATTTCTAACTACAAAATCAACATCATAACGGCTTGCGGTAGTTCGCTTCCAGCACCTCGCGCAGCACCGTTTCCGGGTAAAGCACCTTCCCTCCCAAAAGGATAAAGGGCAACACGCGGTTGTTGCGGTATTCTTGCAAGGTGCGTCGGCTCACACGGAGCAGTTCCGACACCTCGCCGTCCGTCAGGTAACGCTCCCCGTCCAACGGAGGACGGTAACTTTCCAGAAATGCGGACAGCCATTTCGAGCCTTTGCGCATATTCTGCATAACAGAGGCTATCGGCTCGTCTTCCATTGTAAAAACATCGTTGTTCTCGTTCATCATAACTTCGGATTCAGTGGGTGAATAAATCAAATCATCTGCCGTGCGGATAGAGCGTGCCGACAAGCGGTATCAGCCGCTTCACCTCCTCCGGCTTGTAATAGAACCTGCGGTTTATCTGCGAGTAGCCGATAAGCCGCCTGTCGCGCAGCGTCTGCAACGTGCGCGGGCTTATTCTCAACTGCCCGCAGACCTCCTCGCCCGTGAGCCATCTTTCCATGCGCCCTGTGTCGCTTTTGCGCCTCAGGGCGGCGACCTTCTCCGAAAGTGCGCCGAACGCCGCCATCATCATCTCGAAGGTCTTTTTCTCGATAGATACTATTTCCATATTCATGCAATTATCGGTTTGCCCGCAAAGGTAACGGTACGGTTCCGAACACGTGCCGTTTTCCGCTGAAAGGCTGCCTGTTGCGCCGTTTGACCGGGTTACGGAGCCATCTTCCGGAAAAATCTTACGTGAGTCACGTAGTGAGTTGTTAAAGCCCCCTTCGTTTATTGCCGAATTTTGCCGCAGAAACATAGAGCAAGCCGAGTGCAGAGCGTCAAGCTTGCTTGAACGGTATGCCGAGGCGCAGCCTATGTTCATGAAAATAAACAAAAAGAAAGGACTGAATATGAAAGTGATAACAATGGAAAGTTCCGTATTTCGGTCATTGACGGAACAGATAGCGGAGATTGCGGCACACGTCCGTGCCGTCTCCGGCGACAAGAGAGCGGCATCGCCCGACAGGTTGCTTACCACACGCGAGGCGGCGCACCTGCTTAACGTGAGTACCCGCACCCTCCAGCGTATGCGCAGCGAGCAACGCATCGGCTATGTCGTGCTTCGTGGCAAATGCCGCTACCGACAGTCTGAAATCGACCGCCTGCTTGATGAATGTACCGTCAACGAGGACGCCGCGACACCGCAGGAGCTGAAACGCAACCACACGCTACGAACGGGAGGCACACCCAAAGGAAGGAGGACATAGCTATGGAACTGCTCACACGAAACAACTTCGAGAGCTGGATGCAGAAGCTGATGGAACGGCTCGACCGTCAGGACGAACTGCTGCTGGCGATGAAGGCGGAGGAACGACAGCCCGCCCTCACGGAAAGCATCCGCCTTTTCGACAATCAGGACTTGTGCATGTTGCTCCAGATAAGCAAGCGCACCCTGCAACGCTACCGCAGCGTCGGCGCATTGCCCTACAAGACACTGGGCAAGAAGACCTATTACAGCGAGGAGGACGTGCTGGAGTTCCTTTCCAACCATGTCAAGGAGTTCAAAAAGGAAGATATAGCCTTCTACAAGGCTCGTATCCATAATTTCTTTCATAAATAACCCATTAAAACATTTTTCAGATGGCAAAGAAAAAAGACGAAAAGGACGTGCTGGTAGTCCGTGACGAGAAGACGGGCGAGATCAGCGTGGTAACCGGGCTGAACGCGGACGGCACACCCAAGCGCACCCCCGCGAAAGCGGAGAACGCGCAGAGTTTCCTGCAATTCGACCGACACGGTGACGTGCTGGACAACTTCTTCAAGAACTTCTTCCGGCAGTGCAAGGAACCCAGTCGCTTCGGTTTCTACCGCATCGCGGCAGACCAAGCCGAAAATCTTTTGGAGGTGATGAAGCAACTGCTGAAAGACCCCGAAGCGAACAAGGAGCTACTCGCCCCTCACAAGGTGGACACCTCCGGTTATGAGAAGAAGGTGCAGGAAGAGATGGCGGCACAACAGACAGAGAAACAAGAACCTCAAAAACAGGAAAACATGGAACAACAGAAAGAACAGCAGGAAAGCCCGCAACAGACGCAGGGCAAACGGGGCTACCAGCCCATCGACGAGAGCAAAATCAACTGGCAGGAACTGGAGGACAGATGGGGCGTGAAGCGAGACGACCTTGAAAAGTCCGGCGACCTTACGAAGATGCTCCACTACGGCAAGTCCGACTTGGTGAAGGTCAAGCCCACCTTCGGCGGCGAATCATTCGAGCTGGACGCCCGCCTCTCCTTCAAGAAGGACGGTGAGGGAAATGTCAGCCTCGTGCCGCACTTCATCCGCAAGGAGCAGAAGTTAGATGAGTACAAGGAACACAAATTCTCCGACGATGACCGGAAGAACCTGCGCGAAACGGGCAACCTCGGCAGGGTCGTGGACATTGAGGACAGGGAAACGGGCGAAATCATCCCCTCCTACATCAGCATCGACCGCAAGACGAATGAAATCACGGACATTCCGGCAAACAAGGTGCGCATCCCGGAGCGCATCGGCAAGACGGAAATCACCAAACAGGAGCAGGACATGCTCCGCGCCGGACTGCCCGTGCGCGACAAGCTCATCGAGCGCAACGACGGCAGGAAGTTCGTCACCACCCTTCAAGTGAACGTGGAGCAGCGCGGCGTGGAGTTCGTGCCGGGAACCGGAAGGTCGCCCCGTACCGCACAGACGCAGGAAGCCAAAGGTGACACCTCGAAAAGTCAGGCGCAAGGCGGGGAAAATGCCGCACAGACCAAGAAGGAGCAACGCCGCAACACGTGGATGAACGAGGACGGCAGCATCCGCCCCATCAGCAAATGGAGCGGCGTGAACTTCACCGACAAGCAGAAAGCCGACTACGTGGCGGGTAAAGCCGTGAAACTGGAGAACGTGACCGACAAGCAGGGCTTCCATGCCACGATGTATATCAAGTTCAACCCGGAGAAGGGCCGCCCGTACCGCTACGAAACGAACCCCGACAACGCCCAGCAGGTCGCCCCGTCCAACGAGAGCCGCACACAGGTGGCGGTGAACAACGAGGGCAAAACCAACGAGGCGACAAAGAACCTGAAAGAGCCTTTGCAGAAAGGTCAGACCGCCCCGAAGGACGACCGCCAGCAACAGCAGCAGGAGAAGCCGAAAAAGAAGAACAACAAAGGCATGAAAATGTAATCCCGTGTCCGCCACTGAATCCAAAATAAAATCCAAAGTATCAACAAAAAAGCAAGAAAACATGAAGACAATCATTGCAGAAAAGCCCTCCGTGGCACGTGAAATCGCCCGCATCGTGGGCGCGACAAAGAGAGAGGAAGGATATTTCGAGGGAGGCGGCTATGCCGTGACATGGGCATTCGGACACCTCGTTCAGCTTGCCATGCCCGACGGCTACGGCGTGCGCGGATTTGTCCGTGACAACCTCCCGATTATTCCCGACACATTCACGCTCGTCCCCCGTCAGGTCAGGACGGAGAAAGGTTACAAGCCCGACAGCGGCGTGGTGTCGCAGATAAAAAGTCATCAAAAAAGACTGTTCGACACAAGCGAACATATCATCGTGGCGACCGATGCCGGACGCGAGGGAGAGCTTATCTTCCGCTACCTCTACCACTATACGGGTTGCACCACTCCTTTCGTGCGCCTGTGGATCAGCTCTCTCACCGACAAAGCTATCCGTGAGGGACTGCGGAAACTCGAAGACGGCAGCAAATACGACAACCTCTACCTCGCCGCCAAAGCGCGGAGCGAATCCGACTGGCTCGTGGGCATCAACGGCACACAGGCGTTATCCATCGCCGCCGGACACGGCACGTATTCCGTGGGGCGGGTGCAGACACCAACGTTGGCTATGGTATGTGAACGCTACTGGGAGAACCGCCGCTTTACGTCCGAAGCATTCTGGCTGCTCCATATCGCAACGGACGGTTGCGACGGCGAAGTCGTGAAATTCTCATCCTCCGAGAAATGGAAAGAGAAAGAACCGGCGATGGAACTATATAATAAGGTAAAGGCGGCAGGTTGCGCCACTGTCACGAAAGCCGAGCGCAAGGAGAAGACGGAGGAAACTCCCCTTGCTCTACGACCTGACCACGCCCAGAAAGAAGCCAACGCCAAGCACGGCTTCACGGCGGAACAGACGCTTGAAATCGCGCAGAAACTCTACGAAAAGAAGTTGATAACCTATCCGAGAACGGGAAGCCGCTACATCCCCGAAGACGTGTTTGCCGAAATTCCCAAACTGCTCGCTTTCATCGGCACACAGCCCGAATGGAAAGACAAGGTGCGGGCAAAAGCCGCCCCGACACGCCGCAGCGTGGACGACGGCAAGGTGACAGACCACCATGCCCCTGCTCGTCACGGGTGAGAAACCGCTCTTCCTCTCCAAAGAGGACAATACCATCTATCAGATGATTGCCGGGCGCATGGTCGAGGCATTCTCTGAGAAATGCGTCAAGGATGTGACCACTGTCACGGCGGAATGTGCCGGAGTGGAGTTTACCGTAAAAGGCAGCGTCGTGAAGCAAACCGGATGGCGTGCCGTCTATGGCGAGGAAAAAGAGGAAATTACCATCCCCGGCTGGCAGGAAGGCGACACGCTGACACCGAAAGGCTCGTCCATTACCGAAGGAAAGACCAAACCCAAGCCGCTGCATACCGAAGCCACCCTGCTCTCGGCAATGGAAACGGCGGGCAAGGAAATTGAGGACGACGCACTGCGGCAGGCGATGAAGGACTGTGGCATCGGTACTCCCGCCACACGCGCCTCCATCATCGAAACGCTTTTCAAGCGCGGTTACATGGAACGCTGCAAGAAGTCGCTTGTTCCCACCGAAAAAGGACTTGCCCCTCAATTCCGTCGTCAAGACGATGCGCATCGCCGATGTTGCCATGACGAGCGAATGGGAAAAGGAGCTGGCGCGTATCGAGCGCGGGGAGCTGCCCGCCGACACCTTCTGCAAGGAGATAGAGGCGTACACAAAGGAGATTACCTCCGAACTGCTCTCGTGCGACAAGCTCTTCGGCAGCCGTGACCGGGCTGCGCGTGTCCAAGTGTGGCACGGGCAGGATGCGGTTCTACGGCAAGGTGGTACGCTGCGACAACACGGAGTGCGGACTGCCCGTGTTCCGGCTGAAAGCGGGACGCACCCTGGCCGACGATGAAATAAAAGACCTGCTCACCGAAGGGGCATACCAAGCTGCTCAAAGGGTTCAAGAGCAAACAGGGCAAGAGTTTCGATGCTGTTGTCGCCTTTGACGGGGAATATAACACGACTTTTGTGTTCCCCGGAGGCTAAAAGGGCAAGAAATTTTCAGGACGGAAGAAATAGTATTAACTTTGCCACTTGTTCAGAGTAATGAATTGTTCTTCGATACCGGATTACACTCATACTTTGGATTTAGTGGTGGCACTCGGAGGGATACCGAGTGCCTTTTTTCTTTTTTTCCAACCGATTATCCCGTTAAATATCAATCCACTAAATCCAAAGTAATGAACAACAAGAAGAAAAACGAGGGTCAGACCGACTTTTCCTATTACGGTCTGTACCTGCTGGACTATCTCCGCACGAACAAGTTTGAACAGGCTGACGACACCGCTTTCATACGGGAACGGGCCGACCGTGCCGCCGAAACGTATGAGAGGGCACGGCTTGAAGGCTATCCCGCCGATGGTGCGCAGGAACTGGCGATGGACACGCTGCTGCGCGGGCTGCATTATTCCCGTTACGCCATCCTCCGCGAAGTCGTGGAAAACGAGTTTGCCGATGAAGTGCCGGAAGAGAAGCGTGAAGCCTTTGTCCTGAAACTGCTGCCGCTTGTCGGCAACGTGTTCTCCGTCTATGACCTCTCGGATGACAATTTCGCCCTGTCTTCCGATTACGACCTGCTCTACACGGAGCTGACGGGAGCAACCGTCCTTTACTTAGACGAATATGGCGTTTAACCGCAAACAGAAACTGCGGGACAACATCGAGGCGATACGGACGGCATTCATCCTTGACAGGGAAAACAGGACAGCGACAACCGAAGAGCGTGCCATACTTCAAAGGTACTGCGGTTTCGGCGGTCTGAAATGTATCCTCAACCCTGCAAAGGAACTGACGGATGCCGTCCGGTGGGCGAAATCCGACCTCGAACTGTTCGCCCCGACGGTGGAGCTGCACAGGCTTATCCGTGAGAACAGCAAGGACGAAACAGAGTACAAGCGGTTTGTGGATTCGCTGAAAGCGTCCGTGCTGACCGCTTTTACACCCCCCAAAGAGATAACCGACACCATCGCGGACGTGCTGGCAGATTACAGCGTCCGCCCCGCCCGTATGCTCGAACCGTCGGCAGGTGTCGGCGTGTTCGTGGATTCCATGCTACGGCACAGCCCCAATGCGGATGTGATGGCTTTCGAGAAGGATCTGCTCACGGGTACAATCTTGAGGCATCTCTATCCCGACCAGAAAATGCGCACCTGCGGTTTTGAGAAAATCGAAAGACCGTTCAACAATTATTTCGACTTGGCGGTGTCCAACATTCCGTTCGGTGACATTGCCGTGTTCGACGCGGAGTTTCAGCGGAGCGACTCTTTCGGCAGACGCTCCGCCCAGAAAACCATCCACAACTATTTCTTTCTCAAAGGACTGGATGCCGTGCGTGACGGCGGTATCGTGGCGTTCATCACCTCGCAAGGGGTATTGAATAGCACCAAGACCTCCGTGCGTAACGAGCTGTTCAGTCAGGCCAATCTGGTATCCGCGATACGCCTGCCCAACAACCTGTTCACGGACAACGCGGGGACGGAGGTGGGCAGCGACCTGATTGTCCTGCAAAAGAACCTCAGCAAGAAGGAAATGTCGCAGGACGAGCGGCTGATGACCGTGATACAGACGGACACGAAAACCGACCTGACCGACAACGCCTATTTCATCCACCACCCGGAACGCATCGTGCATACGACGTCGAAACTTGACACTGACCCCTACGGGAAGCCCGCTATGGTTTATCTGCACGAGGGCAAGACCGCAGGTATCGCCGGGGACTTGCGCCGGATGCTCAACGAGGATTTCCATTACAGGCTCGCCATGCGTCTGTATTCGGGAACAATCTGGCAGTCGGGAACGGAAGAAAAGGTTACCGTTCAAAAGGAGGCGGAGCGTCCTGCTATAAAATTGGAAACGGTATCTTCGGCGCAGACGGTGGAAACTCCGACGGAAAAACCGCAACCCGTTGAGGAAAAACCGGAGATAGAGCCACGTCCGAAATATTCTGACGGGGTGCAGCTCTCCTTGCTCAACCTCTGGGGGATGACGGAAGAGGTCAGCCAACCTAAAACCGCCAAAAAGAAAAAAGACGGTGAAACGGTGAAAAAAGGCAGTTACGGCAAAGTCCACTCCGCCCAAACCGAAAGTCACGGTTACACCGACAGCTCCAACTGCAAAACCCGCTATGGAGAATAAGGAGGTGAAAGCGGAGAACACCGCCAAGCCTGCCGACCCGGACGACATCTATGCAAAGCTGGACTGGGAAACCAATCCTCCCATCAACGGCTTCTACGAGATGATGATGGAACTCACGCCGGAGCGCAGGAAGGAACTTCGGGAGCTGGCAAGGCAGCATAATGAAAAACATGAAAACAGAACGGTTGCGACGATCACGCCGGAAGTACCACGTGAACAACCCCGGCAGGAGGAAACACAGCCGGAAGCAGTCGCCGCACCTGCTGTTACCGATGCTCCACCGGAAACGGTGGCTACTTCCCTTTTTCCCGACATCGAACCGGAAAAGCCGAAGGAGGAAGTCGCGGACCTTACGCCGCGTGCCTACCATCGCACGCCGGAGATGCACCTGCGCGAAGGCTCGCTGGTGGCTGACCGGGGGCGTCATAACATCGGCTATCTGAAGGACATCACGCCATACGGGGCTACATTCCAGCCGCTCGACCTGAAAGGATACCAGAAGGAAAAGGCGTTGTTGTATGTGTCGCTGCGTGACGCCTACGAGCGTCTGTACCGTTATGAATCGCTCCGGCGCGAGGCAAATGTTCCGTGGCGAGAGCATCTGAATACCTGTTACGATGAGTTTGTCATGCGCTACGGCAACCTCAACGCCAAGCAGAACGTGAAGTTAGTGATGATGGACGCGGGCGGGCGTGACATCCTTTCGCTGGAACGGGTGGAGAACGGAAAGTTCGTCAAGGCGGACATCTTCGAGCATCCCGTTTCCTTCTCCGTGGAGAGCCATGCCAACGTAGGCTCTCCCGAAGAAGCCCTGTCCGCGTCGCTCAACAAATATGGCACGGTCAATCTCGACTATATGCGGGAGATAACCGACAGCACGGCGGAGGAGTTGCTCACAGCCCTGCAAGGACGCATCTATTACAATCCGCTCGTGACCGGTTACGAAATCAAAGACCGCTTCATAGCCGGGAACGTGATAGAGAAGGCGGAACGCATAGAGGCTTGGATGGGCGAAAACCCCGAAAGTGAGCGTATGCCGGAAGTGAAACAGGCGTTGGAGGCTCTGAAAGATGCCGAACCGCCGCGTATCGCCTTCGAGGATCTGGACTTCAATTTCGGGGAACGCTGGATTCCGACGGTGTCTATGCCGCCTACATGAGCCGGCTGTTCGACACGGAGGTGAAAATCGCCTATTCCGCAAGCATGGACGAGTTTTCGGTTGCGTGCGGCTACCGCACCATGAAAATCACGGACGAGTTTCTGGTAAAGGGGTATTACCGGAACTATGACGGTATGCACCTCTTGAAACACGCCCTGCACAACACCTGCCCCGACATGATGAAGTCCATCGGCAAGGACGAGCATGGCAACGACATCAAGGTGCGCGACAGCGAGGGCATACAGCTCGCCAACGCCAAGATTGATGAAATCCGCAACGGTTTCTCCGAATGGCTCGAAGAACAGTCGCCGCAGTTCAAGGAACGGCTGACGACAATGTATAACCGCAAGTTCAACTGTTTCGTGCGCCCGAAGTATGACGGCTCGCACCAGACTTTTCCCGACCTCAATCTGAAAGGCTTGGCAAGCCGGGGTATCAAGAGCGTCTATCCCTCGCAGATGGATTGCGTCTGGATGCTGAAACAGAACGGCGGCGGAATTTGCGACCACGAGGTGGGAACCGGCAAGACGCTGATAATGTGCATCGCCGCGCATGAGATGAAGCGTCTGAAATTGGCACATAAGCCGATGATTATCGGGCTGAAAGCCAACGTTGCGGAGATTGCCGCCACCTATCAGGCGGCATACCCGAACGCGCGGATTCTCTATGCCTCGGAGAAGGACTTCTCGACCGCCAACCGCGTGCGTTTCTTCAATAATATAAAGAACAACGACTCACGATTGCTGCACATTGCTACGACCGCATGGAGGCAGCGATGGATCCGTTGTGCTCTTTTCTGCGAGTTGCCAAAGTGCAGATAGAGTTTTATGCTTCCGTACACCAGGAAATACGCCAGATTGGTAATCAGAGTACTACTTATCAGAAGGGGATGCCGGATAAAAATGAAAAAAATTTTACCGGGAAGTTACGGAAGAAGGAAGTGTAGTTGGATCAACATCTTTCCATATGAGGGAAATGCCGTATGGACCCAAGAAGAGATCAATCATGTGGATGTCATGGCCAGAATGTTGTTTGTCTTTACACAAGAGAGCGTGTATCCAGAATGGCAGAAGAACTGGCTTATCGGGACAGTGCCCTTGGTATTTACAATTATAAGTTCTTTTATGAAGGAACTGGATGAACTCCTTGAGAGAGGAGTGGCAGGCAGATACATTGCCTGTTACTATAATTTGAAGCGTTTTTCCATTATCAACCAGCAGGTGGGAAGAGATATTGGAAACCCATATCGCCAATACGTAACCGGAACGAAGTACACTGAG